>ENA-OZAN01000469-OZAN01000469.1-human-gut-metagenome-genome-assembly--contig:-NODE-469-length-15798-cov-9.599822_pt1 | contig 15798 bp, 10 predicted proteins | sample MGYA00243305_ERZ653507 | MGnify/ENA primary metagenome ERZ653507 (study PRJEB26926, sample SAMN06164915) | human gut metagenome | biome: ENVO:00009003; feature: ENVO:2100002; material: ENVO:00002003... | reverse complement strand
AACAACATATATTTCTTAAATTTAGAAAAATTAATAAAAAATTTTTACGTTCCACGACATTATACACCAATTTTTTATATATTTCAACATTAATATTATATATTTTACTGTTTAACATTTTATATAAAAATCCTGCGAACGATGACCGTCTCCTCTTCTACAATCACATGCCCGCCGTCTGAGCCTTTTTCATAACCTAAAAATAATAACGGAAGTTGTTGCGGCCTTCCTTGAACCCTTTTCTCACGCCTCATGCATGTTCCGTCTGATGGATTCGCTTTCGTCCTGTGCATAGGCGCTGAACCAAGTCAAAAGTGTCTTCCCGATGCTTTCCGCCGTATCGGTTCCCTCCTTTTCAAATAAGACGGATACGCCGGCGCTTTCAGCTTATTTCAATTTTTTAAATATAGATTTTTATAGGTTATATCAAAAAGAGCGGAAACGGAATCATCCGTTCCTGCTCTCAAATGTCTCATTTATTCCTAAAACAAATACTTAATTTGTTTTGCGTTTTTCTTTTGTACAGGTAACATATTACGAGCCCTAAGACGCATAAACAAGCCAAACTCAATTTCGTTTGTTATCTACATTCCGCACATATAACCTCATCGTTTATTTTGTTAATGTCTATAAAACAATTAAGAAGCTTTTATCGTTTCGATATTCATTTGACATTTTATATATATCGATTTATAATTGTGTAAATTAAATATATATTAAAAGGGTGATTCCAATGTTTTATATACTTTAGTTCACATCGTTCATAAAAAGGAGTGTAAGAAAGTGCGTAAAATAAAACAGTATAAAAGAATTACTGCCATTGCCCTTACTCTGCTGTTACTATGTTCGGTATTTATCTTACCGGGTGCGAGTGCAGCTGCAGCTGCGTCGGGAACGTTTATTGGTGAGCAGACAGACATCAGATATATTCACGGCCAAAGAGTTGAGTCCAAATTAACCGTATATTCCGACACGGCGACATTGACAGGATATGTCCCTATATCTGGTGGCCCGCCAAATAGTGCCCATGTAAAAATGATAGTAACAGTTATGACATCTTACGGTACTGTTAAACATGAAATCTCAGATGAGCGCACCGTTCTAACAACCGCGACGTTTAACTCTGGAGACCTTAAGATTATAAGCGCGGAAGGATATGTGAGTATTGGTGGATATCCTGACGAGGTCATCAGTTTAAGTGTCAGTTAACTAAGTTGAGAGAACTCTACGTTCCGGATGTTTAGCTATTAGCTTGAATTAAAATTATTCCCCCGTGACGGTCTGAAGTGTTGCGGGGGAGTATTTTCTTAGTCAAAGTTAACAAATAACAAACATAAGAAATATTTATAACTTTCTTATACAATATGTAAAACTTTGCAACAATTAATATAATTCTGTTGACTTTTATTGTCTGATAATTATAATAAAAGAGTAGCATCACCTAAGCGATAGGCGGTTTAATAAAGCCCCCGAAAGGGGGCGATGCTTATGGAGTACGTAATCGCATTAATAATTATCCTTGTATTAATTGATTGTATTTTGTTGTAAAAGAAATAACCGCCCTGTCCTGCGAAAACAAGCGGTTATTTCTTAGCTAAATGTTTTTCGGGGGAGAACCGCCTATACGGTGGTGCTACGCCCTTTTCTATCTATATTTTACTTTAGTAACGTTTTACTGTCAACATAAAGAGTATAAGAATAACACATAAAATAACCTGTAATATTATAACTAAAATTGCGGCAGCTCTCCCCCTAATAATAAGTTTCATGGCCCTATCCGTAGCATTGAACGTATTAAGCTGCTCAGGGAAAATGATTGGCATACGATTATAAACCTTCCTGACAAATTCATTTCCGCATGCTGTTAGTATGACATAACGCCGTTCACTTTGATAGGCGTTAAATTCCACATAGCATTAGGCAAGGTTAAAAAGGAACTTTTGGTGCGCCTTGTCCTGCGAATACTCAAAGAATCCCATGAATACTAGATTCATGGGATTATTCAAAATAAAAATGTTATGTGTTCCAGGGACAAAATAGATGCCGTTCTGAGACGGCAACATCGTAAGAAATGGAAAAGACCTATGGTGCGCAGCTTACACACCGCAGGTAAAAAATCGGCTACTATTCTTATATACATCACGCTTTGGATATCTCTTATTTACTTGTAATATTTATCATTTTTAAAAAAATAGCAAATGGTTCTTTCCAATCATCGTAGAATCGTTTAGCTGAAGATGGAATAGAATTCCCACTTTTTAAGTACGAAAGGATACATTCATCTAATTCTTGTTTAGTGTATTTGGCTTTTTTGGTAGCTAAAATCGTGATATTAGCGGCCTCCACAAATGAACCAAAGGATCCGTAGCGATATATTATTACTGACTGACTATACAAAAAAGCAGTTCTAGATTTAAAAGTTGATCCGTTTTGGCGAATTATTTCTTTTGCCGCCCTCATGATTTCTTCCTTAGATATAAATTCAGTACTTTTTGATACTTCAGACCCTATTTCTTCTTGAAAATTCTGCATAGTACCATAAAAATTATATATAACTTTAGCAGTCGGCAATCCGTTTTCTTTTCGTAAATCTTTTAATGTAATTTTTCTATGAGTTTGTAAGTATCTACGACAAGTAGCTACAACTTTTTCTTTCGACCAAAATTCATAATTCAAACCTAATCCGAGAGCAATTTTAATGTCGCTGAAGTTTTTATGCTCCGGATAACGAGATAAAATACAAGGAAGAGACGGCAGTTCATTTTCTTTTACCAAATCAGCTTGCTTAAAATCCGGATTAATTTTTGAATATTCCAGCAATCTCTGCCAAATGTTTTCTCTATTCCATACAATATCGATTTTAAGTCCAAAAGCCAACTTCAATTCCTTCATTGAACCATAATATTTAACAACGTACATTACAGATGGCAAACCATTTTTGTCCCTTGTGAAATCAACTTTTCTAATACCCTTATGTTTCTCAATGAAAGCCCCAACGATTGCATCAAATTTCTCTTTTGTCATTTTACCATCATCAATTGGTACTTGTTGAGCAGAGGAATCTAAATCAGGATTGATTGTTCCTCCTGACATAAATTTTCTAGCTTTTTCTTCCAGCATAAAGTCGCGCATTTCTTTATCGCTTTTTGATAAATTGCAGTCTACGCACAAAATTTGGCAATTATCTAATGTAGATTTTCCTCCCTTGGCATATGCCAAAATATGGTCAAAGTGGTATTCTGCTTTTGACACAAGAACTTTTCCAAATACAGCACATTTAATTTGCCCATTATTTCTCTCTAAATTTGATAAAACGGCTTGATATTGAATACTATCGGAAAAAAGCCTATCATTCATAATTGTACCCACCGCCTTATGTTGCCAGCATATTTGCAATAGTTTTTATATATATAAAAACCCAGTAACCATCATGGTTTCTGGGTTTTTCGGGCTGACATCTATTTTGTCAACCGTACGTGGTGCAGGTAACAGGACTTGAACCTGCATGAAGTTGCCCTCATACGGACCTGAACCGTACGCGTCTGCCAATTCCGCCATACCTGCATATATAAGTTTACCAATTACATTTGGTAAACTTTTTTTTGCGCCGCCTTACGCGACGCTGTATATTATAACAAAACGAACTGAAAAAGTCAATCTTTCGGGAAAAGTTTTCAGCTTAAATTTACCGTTCCTTCTGAATTTCCATTTAAATTGCATCGGGCGCGGATGAAATACCCTTCTGAGCAGCTTCCGCTTTATCATTTTTCTGCGCCGCCCTTGTCAGGATATCGAGCGCGCGGTTCTGATATGCCTCTTCCTCGTCCTGCGCTTCCCGCGGTGCAACGTTTTCCGCCGCTTGCTCGGCGCAGCCTGTTCTTTTGTCCGGAACGTTCTCTTTCTCATTTGCCTGCGAATCGCCTTCTGGCCTTGCTGCGGCCGGATTGTCAGCCGCCGCTGGTTTCTCCGCTGAAGCCAATGGCGCTGCGTCAGCTTTTAATCTATTCTTATCCAGCTGTTCCAGCTGCGCTTTTTGCTCCTTGGTCTGCGGCCGTTTGAAGTGCGCATATTCTCCCAAGTCCATGATGATGATGGAATGGCTTGTTTTGCGGCTGCTTGCAATCACCATGTTTTCATAATCGCCGTACAAATAACGCAGGTATTTATCGTATTCCTTCGGAATGGGGAACCGGTAGCCTTCAAAATCCCAAAAAACCGTCTCGCTGAGCCATTCCTTCGGGAAATCCCCCTTATACACGTTGCGGCCCATTCCGTCGTACAGATATTTCGCGTCTTTTTTATGTTCGAACCATTTCAGGCACTTAAACTGCATTTTTTCACAGAAGGAAAGCGGCAAAACCGCTTTTAAAATATTTGCGGCGAACGACTGGAATTTATGCCCGTTATCGATTTTTCTGCGGTGCCATTTATTAAATACGAGCGACCGCGTCAAAAGCGTAAGCTGTAAATGAATCTTTCTGCCAAGCTTTGAATTCGCCGTGTTGTCATGCGAGAGCACATCGAAAAAGAGGCCGTTGTGCATATCGAGAAATTTACTCGTGTACTTTGTCGCAAACATGGTGTTGTCGATGCGCAGCTTCGTAAAGATACAGTAGTTGAGCGGGTCGGTATCCGCAGTATGAAGCGTTACGTTTGGAGGAAGCTCCGACTGCGCGACCCTGAGGAATTTGTCATAGTCCTCACGCAGCATCATAACGTCGGCGTCGTCGTCCCACGGGATGAATCCGTGATGGCGCACCGCGCCGAGCAGCGTTCCTCCCGCGAGGAAATAACGGATATTATGCTTGCGGCAGATACGGTCGATGTCGAGCAGGTATCCCAGAAGAATATTTTGGATAATATTGAGCTTGCCTTGATAGGAATCCTTAAATACAAACTGGCCGTCGCGCACGCGGCTGCTTTCAACAAGCATCTGGATTGCGTCCTCCAGGCTGATTTTCGGCTTACAGCCGCAGCAGATGATTTTTTGATTGTTCATAGCCGCGCCATAGCACGGGTCTTTTTCGCTGTATTCGAGCGACACCTTCGTATCGTCCGGGTAAATATCGTGGAGTGTTGCGATGAGCATCCCAATCGATACGGTCGATTTCTTGCCGACGACGTTAAACAGCGTATTCTCCCGCAGGCCGGCCATCGCGTGGAACACGGCGTTGAGGATATCGCTGATATAGACAAATGAATATTTGTTTTTACTGCTGAGCAGACGGTATTCCTCGCCCTTTGCCACCGCCTTGAACAGGTCTGTTATGATGCTGTCGTCAAAGCCAGTACAGGCACCCAGCGCGATTCCGGTACGCAGAATCACATAGGAAAAGCCGAGCTGCTTCGCGTAAATAGGGCAAAGTGATTCAATTGTCTGCACAAGCTCGCATTCAAAGGCGGACGCCCGCGAAAAATCGACTGTGCCGTCCTCATATTCTGACGCGACCACCCCGCGTTCCAGTACGCCATACCGGCGGTAATCAGATAGCAAAATAAACCGCCGCGCGTTTACATGGTGCGCGAGCGCCAGCATCTTTTTCGCATAATCGATTTCACCAATAAAAAACTCTGGGGTTTGCTCCAGCCGCTTGTTGCAGCAGCCCGTATAAATAAAATAGTCCGCAGACAGGCGCTCGCTGCCGCCAGCCTGTTCAAACGTAAAAAATTGAAAGTCCTGACGCTTTAAAAGCTGCGGAAAATAGCCGGTAATGGCGCTGCTGTCGCGTCCGACGAGTATAATCTTCATGGAAAGGCTGTGCAGGTCGTTTGCCGCGAACAGGGAATAAACAAGACAGCGGGCAAACCCATGATGCCCGCCGGATACCAGAACCGTTTTATTTTGAAGCTCTTTGGCTGGAAATTTCTTCTGCTGTGCAGGAAAAACCGCCCAGTCATACTCAAATTCATTCAGGAAATTCTTCAGTTCCATGATGGCTGTACTCCTCAGCTTACTGATTTTGCAATTCGACAATCCGCACAGACCTTCGGATGCCCTCTGTTATGTTGACCCTTGCTTCCCAGCCGAGCGCCTGAAGACGTGTGCTGTCGAGTATTTCGGGCGTTGCGCTAAGATAGGAGCGCTGCGGCTCCTTTTCATCCTGCGCATTTTCAAACGTAAGCTTTATCCCGCGTTCAGGAAACGCTTCTGCCGCCTTTTTGGCAAAACCGCGAATCGTCACATTAGAGTGCTCCGCGGCGATATTGTAAGGCGTCACGTCCTGTCCGCACAATAGGATTTTAAGCAGCGCAACGGCCGTGTCGCTTACATAGCAGAAGGAACGGTATGGCGCGCCGCTGCTTTTCAAAAGGATATCCTCACCCCTGACGACGTTCGCGATAAACTGCGCCCATACCCTGTCGTCCTCCAAGCTTGAGGGACCGTAAATATAGGAGGGCCTTGCAATTTTTACGGAAAGGCCCTTTTGTCTTTGAAAACAGGCGCAAAGTGTCTCCGCCGCGCGCTTGCCCTGCGCGTAACAATTTTTGTAGGATACCTGGTCAATATAGCCCACGTCGGTTTCAGTGATGGATTCTTTTCCGTTGTGAAGCGCGCCGTACACCTTTAAGCTCGAAACAAAAAGCGTGCTTAGTGCTTTGCATTTATCCGCGTAATCGAGCACCTTGTACGTACCCGTCAGGTTTGCGTCGATTGTGCCGATTGGGTCGTGCTCAAAGAAATAGGCGCTTGCCTGGCTTGCGGCATGGATAATGAAATCCGCCTTTTCTTCAATGGCAATATCATCCGTGACATCCTGCACGACAAGCTTTAAATCATGCCGCCCAAGCAGGCCGCCGAACCGCTTTTCCGCCTTTTCCCTGTTGCGTACCAGCGCAATGACCGTTATCCCGTCCTGGTACAGGTCGTTGCGTATCAAAAGCGCCGTTGTCAGGTAATAGCCGATAAAGCCGGCGGCACCCGTCAGCAGGAGCGTTTTTCCGCGCAGCCGCTCCCAGGGGACCATATCCGAATCCGCTACCGCGGCGATATCTTCGTAAATATAGGGGTGGAGGATAGACTTGACGTCAGATGCCATACATAAGCTCCTCCCTGGCAAAATTCTTGTAGCGGCTGTAATAATAGTAAGCGCGCAGGCTGCTCAAATCCTCAGGCGTGGTAACCTTGATATTGTTCCTGTCGCCGATAAATATGTGGACCTCCTCGCCCAGCTCGATTAAAAGCTCGCTGCTTGAAGTCGGGTTCGTAATACCGCGGCGTTCCGCCTCGTCGTGCGCCCACATGATTTTACGCATCGTATAGCCCTGCGGCGCCTGCGTAATGAACATTTCATTGCGCGGCATACTTTTGCCGCAATGCTTTCCGTCCGGGCTGACGAGAACGGAGTCGATACTCGGCGTGACGGGAACAGCCGTTTCATATGCCCGTGCCGTTGCAATGCAGTCGGAAATCAGTTTTTCAGAGAGCAGCGGGCGAACGCCGTCACAAATGAGCACGATGTCGTCCGGCAAAGCGGTTTTATTGATTTCAACCAGCCCGTTGTGGATGGAGCCGTGGCCGTTTGCACCGCCGGGAACGATTGTCTTGACCTTTGTGATGTTATACTGCGTGATATATTCCTGAAGCTTGTCGATCCACGACTCGAGACAGGAAATCACAATTTCGTCCACCTGGGTATGGTTCTGGAAATTTTCAAGCGTCCTGATGATGATGGGCTTACCATCTACCTCCAGGAACTGTTTCGGGATATCGACGGACTTCATTCTTGCGCCGACTCCGCCGGCAAAAATCATTGCGGATACCATTTTTCAACACTCCTGTCCAAGATTATCCTTATTCCACCCTTTTTGATTCCCTCATTACTTTTTGTCGCTGCTGTAAAGCGCAAGCGCTTCGTTTACGTCCCCGTCGAACACGACCTTTCCCTTTTTCAGATAAATGGCGCGCGGGCAGATTTCCCTGACGCCGTCCATGGAATGGCTGACATAAAGGACCGTCTTGCCGCTTTTTATAATTTCAGCTATCTTGTTTTTACATTTCTTTTTAAACGACTTGTCGCCTACGCTCAGCGCTTCATCGATTACCAGGATATCCGGATCGATATTGACGTTGATTGCAAAGCCAAGCCTCATTTTCATACCGCTCGAGTATGTCCTGACCGGCTGGTCAATATAGTCGCCTAGCTGGGCGAACTCAATGATATCGTCCTCGATTTGGGCAATATAATGGTCCTTCAGGCCCAGGATATATCCCTTGAGATATATATTTTCCCTGCCCGTCATTTCAAGGGAGAAGCCAGCCGTAAGCTCCAGGAGAGCCGCGACCTTTCCCCTGACGTCCACCCTGCCCTCCGTTGGGAACGTAACGCCCGTTATCATTTTAAGCATGGTAGACTTGCCGGCGCCGTTGTCTCCGATGATGCCGATGGATTCCCCCTGATTGATTTTCAAGCTTACATCCTTGAGCGCGAGATGCTTCTTGGCGTTTCTTGGTTTAAAAAAGAGCGCCTTGAAACGGTCTGCGTCGTTTTTATATAAAGTGTATTCCTTCGTAACATTTTCAAAAACTATAATCGGTTCTTCCGCCATTACACAGGCTCCTTTCAGATAAACGAATCCGTTTTACAGCACATCCGCGAGTCTTTTGCGCAGGCGCCTGTAGTTGAACGCACCAAGCACGAAGAGCGCCGCGAATTCAAGAAGGAAAATAATCGTTTCAGACGGATAACACGTAAACCAGCGGTCATAAAGGAACGTATTACGGTAACCGTTGGCAAAATAGTTGATGGGATTTAAAAGCATGATTTTCCTGAGCCACTCGTAGGGTACGTCATAGCTGTTGTAAACAAGGCCGGAAAGCCAGAACAGGCCCGTCATAATGGAATTTATCATGTTCTGGAAGTCAAGGCTGAACGCGCACATCGGCGCGGTCGACCAGGTGAGTACCAAAAAGAAAAGGAACATCAGGGGGCAATAATAGAAAAATTGCAGGTTATAAATGCTCGGGCCATGCGCAAAGAGCATATAAATATACATCAGCCCCGACAAAAGCAGGTGGACATACAGCCTCGAGATGGTCGTATACGTCATAATCGTGGAGACGGGGAACGAAACCTTCGTCACAAACTGCCTGTTCTCCCTGATACATTTGGAGCCCTGCAATATACAGTCCTGCATAAAGAACCATGGAATAAAACCGACAAGCATAAAGATGAACCGCCCGTATGTCTCTACCGAACCGTTTACCAGGACCTTTACGCCGCCTGCGCTTCTCAGGCCGACATCGAACGCGAACCAATATACGAACAGCGTGAAAATCGGCTTGACCACAGCCCAAAACGGCCCGATTACCGCACCCTTGTAGGTTTTTATCAATTCATTCTTTGCAAGCAGAAAAATCTGTCTGCCGAAATGCCTGTGTTCCCTGAAAATTGTAAACAAGCCTCGACCACATCCTATTATCCTTATATTATAAAATTACCCATTCTTTATTATTTTATATTTTTTTTCTGATTTGTCAATCTTTCGGTAAATCTTTGACTATATTCTACAAAACACAAAAGCTTTAATGCCTGCCTGTTTTTATACAAAAAGCAGCGGGCCGTACAGCCCGCCGCTTTTAAATTTTCTGAGGATTTTCGCGATGTTTTCTTTATTTCCAGCTGCCTGAGCCGATATCGAAGCAGGCGTTTGCCCCGGGGATTTGCAGGTCATCCGTCTGGTTTTTCCCATTGCTGCTGAATATTATCTTTGTATACTTTTGCGGGATTTCAACAAAATACCTGCCGTCCGCGCCCTGTTCCATCTGGACGCCGGGCCAAGTAAGCGGCGTGTCGCCTTCTACCCAATAATACGCGGTGACGCAGTCCCATCCGTTTGCGTTCTCCGCATATACCGTACGGGTATCCGGCACGGGCGTGTCGCCGCCCTGCGCATAGTCTGACCACGCGCCGCTTGCGTTGTTAAACATTTTCCCGTCTGCGGGAATTTTAAGGTCAGCCGACTGTGCGGTACCGTTGTTACTGAACACGATGCTGTCATAAGCCTTTGGCACAATCACCTTGTAGGTGTCCGCGCCCACCTTTTCCATCGCGGTACCGGGCCATTTGGCAGCATCCGCCTTTGTGCCTTCGTTCCAGTAATAGGCATACGGCGCGCTCCAGCCTGCCGCGTTTTTCAGGTAAACCGTATAGCTGTCCGCCGGCTTGTCCGTCGGCTGCTCGGTCGGCGCCTCAGTGGGCTTTTCAGTCGGCGCCTGGGTCGGGTCGGTCGGGCGTGCCGTAGGTGCCTGTGTCGGCTCTTCCGTACCGAAGATTTTACCTATTTCGCAGCTGGTTGCCATCTTGGCAATATATTTCTGCATTTCAAGGATATCAACGAGCGTGACCCCGCCGGACCTGTCTACGTCCGCTATCAGTATCATTTTCTCGTTATATCTGATTTTTGCCGCGAGATAATTCTGCATGCTCAGGACATCCGCGACTGTAATAGCGCCGTCCTCGTCCACGTCTCCCAGCATATACGTAAAGCCGGGCTGCGGCTCGTCTGTGGGCCGCTCCGTCGGTTTTTCCGTGGGCGGCTGGGTCGGGAGCGTCGGGTCGGTACCGGGCTCTTCCGAATCGTTCGCGTAGATTGTTGCAGATTTATAAGGGCTTCTCTCGCAGGAAACCGTTACCGCGGATGCGTTCGCCACCGCGGAAACCTGCGCGCTCCACGCGCCTGTCAGCTCGTCTGCCGCCGCCGTATATGTCTTGGTGCCGCTTTTGATTGTTACGGTCGATTCGCAGGGCGCCTTGCCGCTGATGGCAGTCGCGCCGTTTTTCACGTTATTCACCGCAGGCGCTTTTAATTTCAGCTGCCGCTTAGCCGCCTGCATTTTGTTAAGCATGGCGTTTACTTCGCTGTCGGAAGCGTCCCCACCCTTTGCAATAACGGCGTCCGCCTGCGGGACAAGGTTATAAACAGGGGTAAGCGTATCCGCTGTAAAGTCCGAGGCGGTGAAGTTCTTGACCTCCCTCGTCTCTTTTTTGAGCATTCCCATCGGGGTTTTGTCCTCAGCCTGTGCTGTGACAGGCTTCGCTGTAAAGTTAGAACCGTCGCCTTCGACCGAAATCCACGTTTCGCCCTCGAGCCCCGTAATGTCCCCGGACTGCATCTGGCCGCTGCCGACAATCGAGTTGTTGACAATCAGGTTATAGCTGCCCTTTACGTCCTTCAGCTCGAACGTATACCAGCCGTCCTCAAGCTTGCCCTCTGTGAGCTTTGTGCCGGGCCAGCCGCCGAGCGGCGTGGTGGTGCCGTTATTGTCCTGCCAGACATAAAGGCTCATCGGATTGCCCGTATAGCCCTCCGCCTGCTGGACGTGAATCAGCGCGTGGTCTATTTTCGTTCCCTGTTCGTTCGGGTCAAGCTTTTTAAAGGATACGTTCTTATTTGTGGTGCCGAGGTCGTTCGTCGCCTTGAGGGTTACCTTGACGGTATCACCCGCATAGGCGGTCGCACCGATAGTAAGCTTGTCGCCGTCGAATACCTTGACCTTCTGGGCACCGTCTACAGAGGCGATAGCATAGTCGGCATTTTTAATAGAAACGGTCACATCCTGCGTGCCTGTGAATTCGCTTTCTCCCTTTAAGGATACGAGCGGCATGCCGCTGGGCTCTTCAATCAGTATGGTGCCGTTTTTTCCGCTGTTAAAGGTAACCTTGCCGTTTGTAACCTCGGCCTGGTCGTCGTCATAGGCGTTTACGACCGTCGTGCCGTCCTTCCAAAGGGAAGAAACATCGACCGTAACACTCGTGTTGCTGTTCGCGTCTATGACCGCCGCAACCTTATCTGTAATACCGTTTTTGTTATAGGCTCTTGTAAAGGCATAGCCGTTAGTCGCGGTTGTGTCCGCATGGGAGCCGCCGCCGACCGCGATATGGTTGTTGCGGAAACGCCCGACCGTCTGCCAGTGCTCAAGGGTTGCGGTGTTCATTGAGCTCCAGTTCATGTCTCCGCGCACCTCATGGTCGCCGTTTGACTGGTAGCCGCTTTCCACGGGGCGGTCCGTTTCGTCGCCGTAGAATATCTGCACTCCGCCCGGCAGCAGCAGGAACGCCGAGCCCATATGTATTTTGTCGCCGGTCGCAATAACAGAGTCGTGCGAGGAAACATACGACAGGACGTTAAAATCCGGGTCGCTGTTGATTGCATCCGCGTAAAACTTGTATACGCCGCCGACTTGGCCCTTTGCAAGCAGGCCGCCGCCCTGCGTCGAGAAGTTTATCATCGAATCGAAGCCGTTGGAATAGTAGTCGTCCTTGCCGACGCCGTGGTCCCAATGCTCGCCCGTCATCCAGAAATCGAGGTTGTCAAGCGCCTTGTCGGGATTGTTCTGCTTCCACTCGCGCAGCGCGCTGACGCATTCGTTCTTGAGGTTTTTCCAGGAAGCAAGCTCTACATGCTTCGCGGTGTCACAGCGGAAGCCGTCGACTCCGTATTCCCTGACCCACTCGGAAAGCCAGAACGCAAGGTAATTCGTAACCGTCTTTGCTTTCCCTGTCTTGCTGAAGTATTGGTCGAGCTTCTGCATCTGCTCAGTATAGCGGCCCTCGCCCTTCCATTTGTTCTGAAGGAAGGCAGGAACCGTCACGGATTTCGTGGATTCCGTTTTAAAGTCGGGAAGGCCGGAAAGGCAGCCCGTCACTTCGCCGCTGCCGGAACCGCCGTAGCCCGCAAGGCCCGCGCGTACCCAGTCGTCGCCCCACCAATTGCCCCAGTCGGACGCGCTCGACTCATAGTCGATAAAGCTGTGGTAATCCGTGTTGTTTACGTTCTTCTGGGAATAATAATAGCTTTCCCAGCCGCTTTTCAGCGTACCAAAATCATATTCAGCCATGTCCTTGATGGTGTTGTAGCCCGCATGGTTCAATACGATATCCATCACGATACGGATACCGTTCTTGTGCGCCGTATCCACAAGCGTACGGAACTCCTCGGCCGTGCCGAAGTTCGCGTCCGTGTTCGTGTAATCCATCGCATAATAGCCGTGATAGGCGTAATGCGGGAAGCTCGGGTTTCCGTCGCCGCCCACGACATAGCCGTGAATCTGCTCATAGGGAGCGCTCAGCCAAATGGCGTTTACGCCCAGGTCTGTAAAATAGCCTTCTTCTATCTTTTCCGTAATGCCGGCGAAATCGCCGCCATGGAACGTGGCGCTGGGGTCTACGCCCTGCACGACGTTGCCGTTCTCATCAAGCCCTCTTCCATAGGAGTGGTCGTTCGATGTGTCTCCGTTGTTAAAACGGTCCGTGAGCAAAAAATATACCGTTGCGTTGTCCCACGAAAACGTGGAAGCCCCTTTTGCCGCGGCCGCTGAGGCGGCCTCCTCCATCGTCGCATATGCCGAAACGGGCATAGCAGTACACAGCACACAGCTAAGCATGAGTGCCAGTACGAGGGCGACGGAGACTGCCTTTTTGCAGAATCCAGTCTTACAATTCATTCTTTTGTACATCCTTTCATTTGTTTTTACCATTATCCGAGGGTACTCGCTTCCTACACGGTACCAACAAAATTATAACAAGGCCAGTCCGGAAAGTATACAAGTATACTAACCAAAGAACGCTTTTAATTCTTGTGCATATTTCCTTTTATGTAAACGATTTCCTCCGCATAAAAAGCGGCCGGCGCCCTTTCGGGAGCCAGCCGGGGAAATTTCTTCACAATAGTATCGACAGGCCTACGCCCTGATACGGAAGGTTTTCGGCGCGAGCCTGTAAATCAGGATACAGGCGGCCACACAGTACACAACGCAAAATATAATAGTCATCAGGCCAAACATAATTGTGGGCATTTTAAGCTGCATCATGAAAAAACAGACAAAGTATGTAACCGAATGGACAATCTGGTACGTGCCGCTCTTCATCTCGGTACCCGCGTTATACGGTTGCAGCAGGTAGTAAACCGTAAGGTAATGTGTGGAAAAAAACACGCTCAGGCACAAAATAGAAATAAACAGCACCGCGTAATTCAAAGGATTATCGGTGCCGCCGGACGCATAGAGCAGCACCGACAGCCCCGCGCCGATAACAGCGGCGGGAAGGAGATTGACCTTAATAATCTCCCGCAGGCGGATTTGAAACAGCCTGAGTACAAAACGCGGCTGCTTATAGAAGGAATAGGTCAGAAGGCTGTGGTCGCAGTTCATAAACAGCGCCTGCGTAAAGCCTGTACCGCGGTTGATTGCATACATGATGAACACAAAATACGGAAGATATGTCAATAGCATGCCGTTTACCGGCTCCTTAGCTTCCGGCGCCAGGTAAAACGCCAGCAGCGCGCCTAAAACGAGGCACAGGCAAACCACGGCAATTTTTTTTGATGCCTTCCACAAAATTTTCTGATGCCGCCTGATAAACAGCTCGTTTAAAAACTCAAACCCTTTTCGGCGGCTCGTAATCGCCGTGTCGGCGGATATCGCCTTCCGGCTCTGCTCCCGCGCCAGCTTTTTTGCGCTGTCCATCTGGTGCATAGATTTTACAAAAAGCTGCTGGTACATCTCCCGGTAGCCTCGGAAGGAAAGAATTTTCCACACGGCGGCAGCTCCGCCGGCTATGGATAAAGCCATCAGCGCCGCTACTGCCGTTTCGGGCAGGATGAGCCCGGCTGCCGGCAGCCCATACGCCGCGCCCAGCAGCAGGATAATGGACAGCCACGTCAGTTTCCCGGGGCCGTTCTCGTTTGTCGGCCTCCCTGTTTTTTCAAAAACGATAAGGGAAACCGCGGCGGAAATAAGCTTCAGCCCCGCGACAAAAAACGGGATAAGAAGGCATATCCAAATTGCAATCCCCTGCAGCAGCCCAAATATAACCGCCGCCGGCAAAAAGCCTATGACGACCTTTATTATGGCGTACCAGTAGTTAACAAGCGTATATTGCCGCGCGTCCATACGCAGTAAAACCATTGCGTAATATTTGTCGCGGGATGGGTCGAACATAAATGTGTTCAGCAGCGCGCCGATTACCGACAGGAACAATAGGATGTGGAGAGAAAGCCGGGACGGCTGCGCCGGCTGGTAAAGGGAGCCGAAGCCGTAAAGCATCACCGCAAAATAAATAGCCTTTCCAAGAAAGACAGAAACGATTTCCCATAGGACGGAAAGGACGTTCGCAAAAACCTTAAAGGCGTGGACACGGTAGAGCGTTTCGGGCAGCAGCCTCTTTAAGAGGGGAATTTGCTTGAGCGAATATAAAATGCCGTTGACCCGGTATGTATTTTTAAGGGAAAAAGAAAGCCTGAGCGTCTTATTCATGGTTTTCCTCCCGCAGCGCCGCGATGATTTTCTCCTTAAACTCCCGGTCGCCGAGATTGCTTTTATCTACAATCTCCAGGACGCCGTGGTTGAGCAATACGATTTCATCACACAAATCGAGCGCCAAATCCATAATATGTGTGGAAAAAATTGTAATCCGCCCCGTCTTGAGCGAACGCAGGAGCTGCTTCATCTCCTCCGCCACAACGACATCTAAAGAGGTCAGCGGCTCGTCGAGCAGGAGGATATTCGGCTGGGCGATGATATTGATGAGCATCTGCATCTTGTTCTTCATTCCATGGGAATAATCCTTGAGCAGCTTGTCGCGGTCCTCAGGCTCGATGCTCATATAGGAAAAATAATCGTCAATGGGCTTTATATCCTGAATGCTTTTTTCGTTGATATCCAGAAAAAACTTAAGGAACTCGCGCCCGGTGAGGAATTCCGGCACGGTTGGCGTAGACAGCACATAACCGATGTCCTCCGCCCGCACCCCCCTCTTCCTGTCTCTTATACACATCTGACGCTGCCGACGACTAGTCGAG
>ENA-OZAN01000466-OZAN01000466.1-human-gut-metagenome-genome-assembly--contig:-NODE-466-length-15936-cov-3.706568_pt1 | contig 15936 bp, 10 predicted proteins | sample MGYA00243305_ERZ653507 | MGnify/ENA primary metagenome ERZ653507 (study PRJEB26926, sample SAMN06164915) | human gut metagenome | biome: ENVO:00009003; feature: ENVO:2100002; material: ENVO:00002003... | reverse complement strand
GAGGAGAAATCCAACAGTATCAGTGCTTCGGCCGACTTCTATCATCGTCTCGGTCCGGTCCAGCTGAATCTGTTGGTGGAAGGTTTCTATACGAACCTGAGCGATGTCTTCTTCCTGCAGGAGAAAGGGCATGATGATAAGGGCAACCTGATTATGGAACGTCGCAACAAGGACGGTGCCCGCGTGATGGGTATCAATCTGGAAGGTAAGATGGCGTATGCCTGGTTGCAGCTTCAGGCGGGAGCCACTATCCAGCGCAGCCGTTACAAGGAGGCAGTGACTTGGAGTGAGACGAACCCGGATCTGCCGGCACAGAAAAAGATGTTCCGTACACCGGATGTATATGGCTATTTTACTTCCACCTTTACACCGGTCAAGCGCTTGGCTGTTTCGCTGACGGGAACCTATACGGGCAGCATGTTGGTGCAGCACTTGGCGGGTTACATTCCCGAGGATCGTGAGGAGAAGACTCGTGATTTCTTCGACTTGAACCTGAAGCTGTCTTACGACTTCCCGATCTTCAAGTCCGCAACCTTGCAGGTGAACGCCGGAATACAGAATATCTTCGACTCCTATCAAGATGATTTCGACAAGGGAGCGCATCGGGATGCCGGGTATATCTATGGCCCGGGAATTCCTAGAAGTTATTTCGTGGGGTGCAAGATCAGTTATTAAATACTCGGCGAGCCTTGCCGAGGGAGTTGGAAGGACTTTGAAGCATCCGGCGGCTATCGCCGGGGGATGTGGAAGACTCTTGGGATGCCCGGCGGGGGGCGCCGGAGGATCGGAAGGGAACTCAAGATGCCCGGCGGAGATCGCCGCAGAGTTCCAACCCGTTTCCAATCCTCCGGCGAGCCTCTACGGGGCTATTCCTCCACTATCCTCTCTATATAATTCGGCGGCAGGGTGGTGCGTGGTACTTTCATGCCGCCGAACCATTTATGCAAGGGCAAGTCGAAGCCTGTTCCATTCATGTAATTGTAGAGGGAAACGCGAAGCCCCTCGCTGAAAAGCTCCGGATCGCAGCCGGATAGCGCCTCGAACTGTACGTCATTACGGGCGAATCCGCCAAAGGGAGGCTCCGTGACACGGCAACTGTACTCGGCGGGGTGCAACCCCACAGGGCTATGCGCTGTCATGGCGAAACGATGCCAAAATCCGGATTGAATCAGCCCAAGCTCAAACATTTGCCGGACCGTTTCTAAGGAATCTATGGTTTCTTGAGCGGTTTGGGTCGGGAAACCATACATCAAATAGGCATGGACCATGATGCCTGCCCCGGTAAAGTTGTTGGCGACCCGTGCCACTTGAGCCACTGTCACCCCTTTATTTATCAGCTTGAGGAGTCGGGGAGAGGCTACTTCCAGACCTCCCGACACGGCGATGCAGCCACTTCGTTGAAGAAGGTCGCATAGTTCCTCAGTATAGCTTTTCTCAAAACGAATATTTCCCCACCACACGACGGTTATCCCACGGCGGATAATCTCCTGCGCCATTTCCCGTAGCAAGGCGGGTGGAGCGGCCTCGTCCACGAAATGGAAGCCGATCTCGCCGGTTTGCTCGATCAAGCGCTCCATACGGTCTACCAAAGTCTTGGCTGTATTCGGCTCATATCGTTTGATGTAATCCAATGAGCCGTCACAGAAGGCGCATTTCCCCCAGTAGCAACCGTGCGCCAAGGTCAGTTTATTCCAGCGACCATCGCTCCAAAGCTTGTGCATCGGGTTGGCCATTTCCATGACGGAGATGTATTTGTCCAGCGGCAAGCCCTCGTAATCCGGGAATCCGGTCTCGCTTTGCCGGCAAGCGGGGTAAGCGGGATTATCTTGATAAACGACCCGGCTACCGTTCTCGTCCAAGGAGAAGGTGCGTACCAGTTCCTCTTTTTGGATCGCCCCGTCCAGATAGCGTAACACTTGGAAGAGTGGGTCCTCTCCATCATCTAGCAAGAGGTAATCGATGTATTTGAAGAAGCGTGTATCCGTGATGGAGCGAAGTTCCGTATTCACGAAACCACCTCCCATAAGGATCGGGATATCGGGATGTGCCTGCCGTAGCCATTGGGCGAGCCGGAGGGTACTGAATAAATTCCCCGGGAAAGGTACGCTGAAAGCGATCGCCTTGGGCTTGCTCTCGGCTATGTGCTTTTCTAATAGCGGCTGCGTCATGCGATCGATAAAGCTGAAAGGCTTTTGGAGGGCTTCCTCGATCTCGTCGAAGGAGGAGGCGCAGCGGCCTAGATGCTCGGCATATCGGCTGAAACCGAAATCCGGGTCGATCGTTTCCCGGATCAAGTCGCAGAGATCCTCCAGATACAAGGTCGCCAGATAACGGGCCTTATCCCGTAATCCCGAAGTGCCGAACGCCCATTCCAGCTCCTCCTCGTTTTGGCTCCCGCGGTCGCTTTCGGGAAGGTAATCTTGGTTACAGATGCGATAAGCGAGAGGATCGTTCTTTCCCTGAAGGAAAGCGACGACGGCGGCTATCGTGTCGATATACCGTTGCTTATTAGCCAGCAACCCCCGGACTTTAGCCGGATATTTACCTTTCCGCCGCTCGATCTCGGCGAACAGTTCCCCGAGACCCTGCGTGGAAAACAAAGCCAAGATCGTCTCGATACCCAGATCCGCCTGCCCGGCTCGCACACCCTTTGCTTTCAGATAACCTTTTAGGTAAGCCGTGGAAGGATAAGGCGTATTGATCTGCGTAAACGGAGATAAAACCAGAAGAACCGAAGCTAATCCCATATCAACTCAACTAATTTTCAATTATTCAAGCTATTGTTGATAGACTCGATATAGTCCAGAATCTCATCCCGTCCCTCTTTCTTCTCCGAGGAAGAGAGGAAGATCGGAGGAAGCTCTTCCCAAGTCTCCAGTAATTTATCCGTATAGACTTTTAGGTTCTCTTTCAAGCGTCCCTTGCTGATCTTGTCGATCTTCGTGAAGATGATAGAGAAAGGAACCCCGCTCTCACCCAGCCATTCCATAAACTCCAGATCGATCTTTTGCGCCTCGTGACGGCAGTCCAAAAGGACAAATAGGTTGGTCAGTTGCTCTCGATCGAGGATATAGTTCTCGATGATACGTTTCAATTGCTCCCGGTTCTCCTTGCCTCGTTGGGCGAAGCCATACCCCGGAAGATCTACCAGATACCACTCGTTATTGATAAGAAAATGATTGATAAGTAAAGTCTTACCCGGTGTTTGCGAAGTCATCGCCAAGCCCTTCTTGTTGGTAAGCATATTGATCAAGGAGGATTTGCCTACATTACTTCGTCCGATGAAGGCATACTCCGGCTTATTACCCTCGGGGCATTTCCTTACGTCTGTGTTGCTGATAACAAATTCTGCGCTTTTAATTTCCATAAAATATAAATTAATGAATAATGAGTATTGAATAATGGCTAGGTTTAATTCTCAATTTTCAAATTTCCATTTTCAATTGCCGAAAGCCACAGCCCGGCGAACGTGATGCCTCCGTTTACCATAAGCATCTCGTAGCCGAACGTATAGCCTACGTATTGTTTCACTAAGAAATCCGTGGCAAGGCAAATCAACGGGGAGGCTATACAGATATAGGGCACGTATTTGTCACGGGGTTTCCGCTTCGTGAAAAGCCCGAAAACAAACAGCCCCAATAGAGGACCATACGTGTACGACGCTATCATGTAGATCGCGTCGATAACGCTTCGGTTATTTACGGCCTTGAACGCCAAGATGATCAAGACGAACAAGACGGATATCATCACGTGTACCTTTAGGCGGGTACGTTTCGCCCTTTTCGCTTCCTCTCTCTGCACGCCGAGGATATCCACGCAAAAAGAGGTGGTGAGCGCTGTCAACGCCGAGTCGGCGCTACTGAAAGCCGCCGCTATGATACCGATCGTAAAGAAGATCAAGATACTCCCGCCCAAGATCCCCGAGGTACAAAACATCGGGAGGATATCGTCGTTGAGGGTTGGCAACTGGATGTTCTGCTGTGCCGCCAATGTCAGTAGCAGTACCCCCAGTGCGAGAAACAAGAAGTTGACCGGCGTGAAGGCGAAGCCATATGTGTACATGTTTTTCTGGGCATCCTTCAAGCTCTTGCAGGAGAGGTTCTTTTGCATCATGTCCTGATCCAGCCCGGTCATGACGATCGTGATAAAGATACCGCTGAAGAACTGCTTGAAGAAGTTCTGCGTACTATGCCAATCGCCGAACTCAAAGATCCGGAAATGAGGGCTTTCCACCAAGGTCTGCGCCATATCCCCGAAATCCAGTCCCATCTTGTCCTTCACCTGCCAGATGATCACGATCAACATTGCCACGAGACAAAGGGCCTGCAACGTATCTGTCCAGATGATCGTCTTGATACCGCTCCGGAACGTATATAGCCATACCAGCAGGATACTGAGGATAGCGGTCACGGCGAATGGGATGTTCCAAGCGTTGAACACGTAGGTTTGCAAGATCAAGACCACTAGATATAAGCGTGCGGCCGCCCCTACGATCTTCGAGAGCAGGAAGAATGAGGCCCCTGTCTTGTACCCCCTTCTCCCGATCCGGTCATCCAGATACGAGTAGATGGAGGTAAGCTGCAACTTATAGTATAGCGGTAGCAATACCTTGGCTATAATGATATATCCCACGAAGAAGCCTAATACAGTCTGCATATACGTCATATCGATCGCCCGCACCATGCCGGGTACCGATACGAACGTCACCCCCGATAAGGATGTCCCTACCATGCCGATAGAGACGATATACCAAGGTGATTTCCTGTCCCCGAGGAAGAATGCCTCGTTGCTGTTATTACGCCCCGTGATCCATGCTATCAGCAGCAAGACGGTGAAATAGGCAGCGATAATAAAAAGGATGATATAGCTGTTCATGTATTGCTAACTTCTTTCTTTTTCTCCACAAAGATACGGCTTTACTTTGAAATAACGGGCATATGCGTGGATTCTACCGTGATGGGTTTCTTGATGCCCTTTAGGTAGTCCATGAAAGCGTCGGTCGATATGATACCTAAATTATCGAATTCCGGGATCTCGTAGCCCTTGAATAAAGAGGCGTCGTACCCGTCTCCGCCATCGGTGATGAAAGCGTCTAGGGTCACCACGCAAGGGGTATTGTCCTCGATCTCGGTCTTTTGCCCGTCTCTCGTATAGACTATTTTCTCGATCTTATTTCCGCTTAGGGTAAGCGTGAGGTCGGAGGATTGAAGGAAACCGTTCGGATTCTTCCGTCCATCCTCCAATAGCTTCTTCAACCGCTTGCCGTCGAAACGATAGGCAACGATAGCGGAGCCGAAAGGCAAGATGTTGCCGGCACGCAGTCGGGTGATATCTCCTTTCGGGAGGGCCGCACGTATACCTCCGTAATGGTTTACGCCGATCACCGGCTGATCCTTGTAAGCGGGCATCTCTTTTTGGAAACGCTGGGCGTAAGCGGCCGTGACCAACGCCCCGATAGGCGTATAGTCGAACTTATTGATGGTACGGTCGTGGATCAAGGCCTCTTTTGCCGTGGCAAGTTTCTCGTTCAGCCGATATTTATCCATGATCTTCTCCACGGCCTCTCGCATCTCCGGGTTCTCCTCGCAGGCTACACGCACGGTATCCCCTTGGATGAAAGAGATATCCCGGTGTCCGTTGAAATCCTGTATCTGGAACAGCAGTTTCCCGATATGGGTACCGTTTACGCCGGCTTGGATGATGGGAATGTTATTGATCTTATCGAGCACCAGCTCATGCGAGTGGGCGGATATGATGGCGTCTACCTTATCGATGAACGGCAGTCCTTGGGCGTTCTCCTCGGTGATGCGGTAAGGCATTTTCATATCCGTGCCGATGTGCATCAAGAGGATAATCATATCGATCTGGTCCTCTTTCTTTAACTGGTAGACGGTTTGTATGCACACCGCTCCCAGCGGATGCGTGAACTGAAGCCCTTTCAGGTTCTCCGGCTTGGTCTTGACGTAGGTGTCCGTCGTGGTCAGTCCGATGAAGGCTATGCGCAGGGAGGAGCCATCTTTCAACTTACGCTCTACGATACGGTAGGGACTCAACCAGTTGGGGTGAGTATATCTCTTCTCTTCGGTGATATTGGCGGCCACATGGGGGATATTCAAGGCGGCGGTGTCCACTAGATAAGAAAGTCCCCAGTCGAACTCGTGGTTACCGATGGCGGACATTTCCACGTCCATCGCCTCGTACATTTCTTTGATAGGCTCGCCTTTCGTGATCTTGGAGAAATAGCTTCCGCTGAAATTATCTCCGCCTGAGACAACGATGGAATGCGGATAGCGTTGTTTCTCGTTTTGTGTCATTTGTACCAACCGGGCGGCTCCCGGCGTGATCCCGTCGGAGGCGAAAGCCCCATGAAAATCGTTGAATGAGAAAATGGCTAAAGTGTCTATCGAGCTGGACGGGGTGGCGATATCTTGTGCGAATAGGGGAGCGGTTAGTGCGCTGCCTAGCAAAATCGCTGATACGAATTGTTTTTTCAGTCCCATGGTTGTATGTATTAATAGGGACAAAAGTAGGAAAAATAACGAGATTCACCGAGGAAAACGCCCGATTCGTCGAATTCTTTTTGATCGTTTTAAACCTTCGTCCTACCTTTGTGTCATAGTAATAGCTCGTGAGAGTGAAAGCGAACCGGTTGTTCATCATAACCGGGAAATAGGTAAACATTAAGTCAAAGGGCCGCCGTCCGGATAAGATGCGGCCCTTTTGATTTATTCGGACTTGAGGTTGTTTACGGGATTGTCGTGGGTGGTACGGAATACGTTATATCCGGAAACCGCCAGTATGACGGTGAGTACCAATACGCCTCCTCCCACGAATAGATACCAGGATAGCTGGATCTTTTCCGAGAATTGTTCTTGCCATTTTTGGGAGATATAGAAAGCGATACCGCAACCAAGTAAGATGGCCGGCAATGCTATGGTGATGATATCTTTCAAGAAAATATGGAGTATGTCTTTTACCGTGGCTCCGTTAATCTTACGGATCGCCATTTCTTTCCGGCGACGGTTCACCTCGTCGTTCGTGTATCCGATCAATCCGATGAAGACGATCAGCAAGGTGACGATGCCACCGATCATGACGGAATCACGGAATTTCCGGGAGGAGGTGTATCCTTCCAGCATCTCGCTCTTGAAGGAGATCACGTTGAGTTCTTTATCCGGGATGAGTTGCCCCATTAGATCCTGTGTCTTGCGTAGGGCCTCGGAAGAAAGGCTATGGTACCGAATGACCATATGTTGGGCCGCCCCTTTCGTATAGAACATGATCTTGGCTCGCGGATCTTCTCCCGCTATGGAACCTAGGCGGAAATCCTCGAATACGCCCCGGATCGTGAAGAGAGGCATCGACTCGGACTTGGTATCGTGTCCGGTTATTTGTACCGTCTTGCCCACGGCTCCATCCTTCCAGTCGGCGAAAGGTTTCATGTATTCAATGAAATTGCGGCTCACCAGTATCTCTTGCGAGGAGGTGGTATTCTCGGTGAAGTACTGTCCTTCTACGATCGGGATTTCCAATACGTTCAGGTAATCGTTTCCTACGTCGTAGAGGTCGGCGATGTTGAATAGTTCCCGGTCGTCTCCCGGAAGATAGACGTTATTGCCCGAGGCTCCCCAGAAAGGAAGGTTATAGCAAGTCGTGATGGCGTCTACCTCGGGCAATCTCTGGGTTTCCTCGATCAGTTTGGCACGCCCCGTGGAGTCTACGGCACCGATATACACATAGGCAAGATTCTCGGGATTGTATCCCGGATGATCATTCACCATATGGTCGTATTGCTTGCCTACCACTAGCAATAAGGAGGCGAGGAAGCTGATTGCCGTGAACTGGAAGAACAAGAGTCCCAATTTCCAAAGGCGGCGTGCCTCACGGATGCTCCGGAAAACAGCCGCTACAGGAATGCGTCCTAAGAACCAGCCGGTAGCTATGCCCGTAGAGATCAGTACGACTATGACCGTGAGGCATATCGCCCACATACCCGTGGATAGGAATAACGATCGGACTCCCGTGCCGATCAGCTCCTTTATAATTCCTTGAAATCCTAGGATCAAAAGTACGACCAGCGCTAGCGCGACGGTGACGTGGGTCCCTACCTCGGACAACGCCATACCTTGGATATCCTTACCGCTCGCCCCGTAACATTTGCGTACGGCCATCTCTTTCGTGCGGTTCACGATGGAGGAGATCACGATCAATATATAGTTCATTACGGCGGTGAAGATCAATACGAAGGCGATGAACGAGAGGATCAAGGCCATACGTTTGGCCATATCGTCCTCCATATGTACGTTGAGTAGTTTGTGGAAGGTGAAGGTCAGTTCCACGCCGGCTTTCTTAAGGTCGTTTACGGGGAAATGCTTGTCGATCATCTGTCTCATTCCCGCTTCCAATTGGGCCTCTGTCGTACCCGGCGATACCTTGACGAAACTTTGGTAACGGTCGTTTCCGGTTAACATATGGGTTCCGTCCCACATGAACTTGCTGATGGAGGAAAGGGATACGATAATGTCATAACTCTGTTCGGTGTTGTCCGGTAGTTTCTTGAATACGCCGCCTATCGTGAGGGCTTGTCCCGGTGCGTCGTCAATCTCGAAGCGTTTTCCCATCACGTTACCGCCGATACGTTCGGCGATCTCGTCGGATACGAGCACGTACATGGGTTGGGAGAGAACTTGCTTAGGGTCTCCGATGAGCATGGGGCGGGGCAATACGTCGAAAAGACAACTGTCCGCTAGGATGAAGGTCGCTTTGAGCCGATGCTTGTTGTCGGACATCGTAAAAGGGGAGTTTCCCCGGAAGTACGTATAGCGTGTGGCGGCCTCGATCTCTGGTGTCTCTTGTTTCAAGAGGGGGATTACTCCGGCGGGCGTTTGCCCGTGGTCGCCCACTTCCCCGTTCATGAAAAATTTCTCATATACTCGATAGATCCGGTCTCCGTTCGGATAGAAGTTATCGTAGGTGTTCTCGAAGTGGACTTTAGCGATCAGCACCAAGCCGATGGTCAGTCCTATACCCAAGGAGATAATCTTCATTACATTGTGTTGCCCTCTCTTAAAAAGGGAGCGAATTGCGATCCCGATGTTTTTCATATTGTTATTGTATTATTTTCTGGTAAGATAAAATCAAATACCGTGCCATTGTGTTTATGTGGTTGAAAAACAGAGGGGTGAGTGGCGTACGATTGTTTATGAGTGTCCAATAATTGGACAAGGGTGTCCAAAATCTGGACACCCTTGTTTAATACCTTTTCTCAATAGAGGCTCCGGGGAAATAATGCGTGAGGATTTTCCGGTACGAATATCCTTTGGCTCCCATCACGGCGGCTCCGATCTGGCAAAGCCCTACGCCATGTCCCCATCCGGCTCCTGTCAAGATGAAGCGGGAGGGGATATCAAGGCGGATATCCTTCTTATCGACAACAAAGGCCGAGCTGTATAGATGCGTCTCGGATAATGTCCGGCGTATCTCAAGCTCTTTGCCGATGGTGAACGAACGGCGTACCCCTACGATCTTGAGTTTCGTGATACGTCCGGACGAACCTCTTTCCAACGGTATGAGATCGATGATCGGCCCGAAATCCATACCCGTTTTCCGGTGGATCAAACCCGATAGTTCCTCTTGCGTGTATTCTACTTTCCAACGGTAGAAATCCGAGGTCTCTTGATCGTAGTTGTTTAGCACTTGGCTAAGGATCTCCTTGTCCGTTGTATTACAGAAGGCTTCGGGTGAGGTACGTATCCATTGTTCCGCTTCCCGCTCGTCCGTCAAGTCGGGATAGGAGGGAACCTCGTCATCCCTCAAGGCGGTAAGATAGGAGTGGGGAACCGGTTCCCAGCAATTCTCGAATTTCTCGGTCACGCCTCCGCAGCATTTCGAGAAGCGGGCGTCGCAGATCGTATCGTTATCCATCAATACCTCTCCACGTGTCTCTTTGATCACCTCCCTGACTATCGGGTTCGATGCCCGGGTAATACCTTGGTAACGCTGGCAATGGTCGTCGGCACAGACATCGAACAGATCATGGTCCTCCCGGTCGTACCAGCGGATCAAGGTCTCGTTGTTGCGGTAACAACTTTTATAGGGCGTAACCGATCCGTTCAAGTTGAAATTCTTCTCGACCTGTGCCAAGAGCCAGCTTCGCGAGATCACGGCATGGGCTTTCAGCAACTCTTTGGAAGCGTTGGCGCTCATCTCCGAGGAGATTACGCTGGTAAGGTATTCCTCCACGTCCACTTGGTTGATCGTGACGATACCTTTATCGGTCGCCACGAGGTTCAACGCTCCCTTGAAGCGTTGATCCTCCTGTCGTTGCCAGTGAAAATCCACGCCGATCGTGACCGCCTTCAAGTCGAAAGAGGATTGCGGGCTGGTCGGCTCGAAGAATAGCTCCTGATAAAGCTTCCCATTGTACACGATCTTGCCGTTTACCCAGAGGGCACGTTGCTCGCCTATGGTGAACGTGCCGGTTTCCGTATGTACATACTCCTCGTTAAAAACAAATGAGATTGCTTTGTGGGTCATGATTCCCACATTGATTACAGGTGCTTCCATATCCTTATTCCTTTATTCTATTCTTTTTTTGCGTTCAGGGAATTAAATGTGAGGTAAGCGATCATGACAAGGTACATGACAACCGCCAGTATCTCGGCGGCATTGCTAGATGCCCATTCCTCGTTCATCAAGTTGATTCCGCCGAAACGTAAGGCTGCGCTGACCACGCCCATCAAGGCGCCGCCGGCGATAAAGCCGGAAGCCAGTAACGTACCTTTCTCCAAGCGGGCTGAGTTCAAGCTTTGGTCTTTGCTACGGCTTCCTACGTACCAACTGATCGCTCCACCGATCAAAAGCGGCGTATTCAGGTCCAAAGGGATAAACATACCCAAGGCGAATGCCAACGCCGGTATCTTGCAGAAGTTCAATACGACGGCGAGGACGGCTCCAATTGCGTATAAAGCCCAAGGTGCCCCCGAACCACTCATCAATGGCTCGATAACGGCGGCCATAGCGTTCGCTTGCGGAGCGGCCAATTGTCCGGTCGTGAAACCGTACGTCTGGTTCAATATCAAGATCACGCCTCCTACCGTAGCGGCGGAAACTAGTGTGCCTAAGAATTTCCAAGTCTCTTGCTTGGCGGGTGTGCTCCCCAGCCAATAGCCGATCTTTAAGTCGGTAATGAAACCTCCCGCCATGGAAAGCGCTGTACAAACCACGCCTCCGATAATCAGGGCGGATACCATGCCGGCCGGCCCTTTCAACCCTACGGCGACCAAGATGATGGAGGCGAGGATCAACGTCATGAGCGTCATGCCCGATACCGGGTTCGTCCCTACGATAGCGATAGCGTTTGCCGCTACGGTCGTAAACAGGAAAGCGATCACCCCGACCAGCAATAAGCCGATGGCGGCATGGAACCAATTATGAAGTACGCCGAACTGGAAGAACAGGAAGGTGACGATCAGCGATACGATGATACCGATCGTTATCACCTTCATCGACAAATCCTTTTGCGTACGTATGGTATTACTCTCCACAGCGTCTCCTTTTCCTTTCAACTCGTTCGCCGCCAAGCCTACGGCTCCCTTGATGATTCCCCAAGAGTTGATGATGCCGATCACCCCGGCGGTAGCGATACCTCCGATACCGATGTGGCGGGCGTAGGTGGTGAAGATTTGCTCGGCGCTCATGCTCCCGACGGTCGCCGTGATAGCGTCATTTCCGAACGTAAGCACGTCGGCGCTGAAAATGGCGGACATGGCGGGGATGATTACCAACCATACCAAGAATGAACCGGCGCAGATGATCAAGGAGTATTTTAATCCGATGATGTAACCCAGACCTAGTACGGCAGCGCCCGTATTGACTTTCAATACGATCTTGGCCTTCTCTGCCAGCATCTCACCGGCTCCGACGATACGGGTACTGATCGTCTCGCCCCACCAACCGAAGGTGGCGATGATGAAGTCGTACAAACCTCCGATTAATCCGGCGAAGATCAAGGGCTTCGCTTGGCTTCCGCCTTTCTCGCCGGAGACGAGTACTTGCGTGGTAGCCGTAGCCTCCGGGAAGGGATACTTACCGTGCATATCGGATACGAAATATTTACGGAACGGGATTAATAGCAAGATCCCGATGATACCTCCTAACAAGGAACTCATGAAAACCTCGAAGAAATTGACCGTGATCTCCGGATATTTGTCTTGCAGGATATAAAGGGCGGGCAAGGTGAAAATGGCCCCCGCCACGATCACGCCGCTACTGGCCCCGATAGACTGGATGATGACGTTCTCTCCCAAGGCGTTCTTCCGCTTGAATCCGCTGGACAACCCTACGGCGATGATAGCGATCGGGATGGCGGCCTCGAATACCTGACCGACCTTCAGGCCCAGATAAGCGGCCGCCGCGCTGAATATCACCGCCATGACCAATCCCCAAAGGACGGACCAAAGCGTAACCTCCGGATAGTGTTTGTTGGGAGACATAAGAGGCTTGTAGCTTTCCCCTTCTTTTAATTCTCGGTAGGCGTTTTCTAGCAGCCCGGTTACCTTTTCTTCATTTTCTGGTTTCACGATATTAAAATGTTAGATTATTAGTTCGTAATAGCTCCACCAAACGGGTGTTGGGTGACAAATTTATGTTTTCTGGCTGAGACATGCAAGGATTCTTTAGAATAGTTAGGGCAACCGTACCCAAATTATCTATATGAATTCTTACCCAGTAGCGTATGAATTCTTGTTCGCATGCTGTATAATTCTATAAACCACGGCGTGATCTGTACAGACCAAGTCGTGGAATATACAAATCACGTCGTGGTCTGTACATCCCACGGCGATCATTTGGAAATAGATCAAATAGCAAGTATGTTTGTATATGGCAAAAAGAATGTTTATTACTTGAGGACATGAACAATTATACCTAGAGCAGTTATAGTTGTACATATCAAGCAAGAGATGTGCGACTTGAATGGGATGGGGGAGAAGCCGAGTAAATAATTTGAGGTTTATCGTTAATTCGTAAATTCTTTCTATTTTTGTAGTCAAATACAGAAAGTAGATGAATCAAAGATATCCTTCAGCCTTGTTGGAAAATGCCGTGAATGAATTGGCTTCCTTGCCGGGGGTGGGGAGGAAGACAGCGCTCCGGCTAGCGCTTTATATGTTGCGCCGGGACGTCGGCTATACGGAAAACTTCGCCGCGGCCTTGGTTGCCCTCCGTCGAGACGTGAAGTACTGCAAGGTCTGCCATAATATATGTGATGATGAGGTTTGCTCTATTTGCGCCAACCCCAGCCGTGACCATTCCTTGGTTTGCGTGGTAGAGAATATCAAGGAGGTGATGGCGATAGAGAATACCGGGCAATTCCGTGGCGTATACCATGTGTTGGGCGGGATCATCTCGCCGATGGATGGTATCGGACCGAGCGACTTGCGTATCGACAGTCTGGTGCGACGTGTGGCCGAAGGTGAGGTGAAAGAGATCATCTTGGCGTTGAGCACTACCATGGAAGGCGATACGACTAACTTTTTTATTTACCGGAAGCTATCCGGTTACGATGTGAGGATCAGTGTCATCGCACGTGGCGTATCTATCGGTGATGAGATCGAGTATGCCGACGAGATCACCTTAGGACGATCCATTATCAATCGTACTGAGTTCAATCTCACCTCTTCTAATTCATAATCATAACTCATAATTAATATCCGGAATGACCTACGAAGAAACCAAGTTGTCCGTTATCATCGTTAACTATAACGTGAAGTATTTTCTGGAGCAATGCCTCTATTCTGTCCGTGCCGCCGTAACGGGGATGGACGCCGAGGTGTTCGTGGTGGATAATAACTCGACGGATGGATCTGTCGAATATCTCCGGCCTAAGTTCCCGGAAGTGGTTTTCATCGAGAATAAAGATAATCCCGGTTTCGCCAAGGCCAATAATCAGGCGATTCGCCAGTGCACCGGGGAATACGTGTTATTGCTGAATCCCGATACCGTGGTGGGAGAGGAGAGCCTCCGCAGCCTGTGCTTCCAAATGGATGAGGATCCGGAGATCGGAGCTATCGGCGTGAAGATGCTGAATGGGCACGGGGTATTCTTGCCGGAGAGCAAACGGGCTTTCCCTTCGCCTTGGGTGTCGTTCTGCAAGATATTCGGCCTTTCAAAGCTGTTTCCTAACTCTCCGGCATTCGCACGTTATAGCCTGCCGTATCTGGATAAAGAGCAGACGCATAAGGTGGAGGTGCTGGCGGGTGCGTTCATGTTGCTTCGCCATGAGGCGTTGGATAAGGTTGGCTTGTTAGATGAGTCGTTCTTCATGTATGGGGAGGATATCGATTTGTCTTATCGGATCGTGTTGGGAGGCTATAAGAACTTGTACGTGCCGGAACGGATCCTGCATTATAAGGGGGAGAGTACGAAGCATGGTGACTTGAGGTACATAAGGGCTTTTTACGGTGCCATGTTGATTTTCTATAAGAAATATTATCCGGGAGCCGGTTGGTTGATGCGGATACTGATCCGGTTAGCTGTCCTGCTGAAAGCTTGCTGGGCGATGATTTCAGCCCCTCTACGCAAGAAGGCTAAAGCGGTTAAGCATCGCCGCCTTTTGATCTTGTGCAGGGAGGATCATTTTGAGGAGGTAAAGGCCGTTTGCCTGAAAGCTATGCCGGATCTGGAATTCGTGAATCTCTGGGATTTGGACGTGGAGCGTGTGATGGATGCTATCTGTCGCAAGAACCAGATGAAAGGCTTTACGGACTACGCTTTCTGCTTCCCCGATGCCCGCTATGAGCAGATGCTCTTGTTCATGGACAAGCTCGTGAACAAGAAAGCGGTTTTCCATATATATACGAAGAAGAGTGGTCGGCTTGTTTAAGTAATCCTTGAGTAAATATGTTGTTGTCGAATGATAGAGTCCGTTTGAGGGCATTGGAACCAGAGGATCTGGAGTTGTTGTATCGTTGGGAGAATGATCCGGAGTTATGGGAAGTAGGGAATAGCTTGGCGCCCTATTCCCGTTATATATTGAAGGAATATATAGCGGGTAGCGACCGGAGTATCTATGAGTCTCGCCAACTTCGCTTCATGATCGAGGAATGCGATACGGGGACTTCCGTGGGGATCGTGGATTTATTCGATTTTGAGCCGCATCCGAATCGGGCGGCTTGCGGTATTATGCTGGATCGTAGGTATCAAGGACGTGGCTTTGCTACGGAAGCGTTAAGACTATTGATGGAATACGCTTATACGTTTTTGAAGCTTCATCAACTTTATGTGCATATTCCCGTGGCGAACGAGCCTAGCAAGAAATTATTTACCCGTCTGGGATTTGTCGAGGCGGGGACGCTTAAGGACTGGATCAGGACACCGGATGGTTATTCCGATGTCTGCATAATGCAGTTAATTTAAATACGGGTCCTTCGGATATTTTGTCCAAGTTTTATAATCATTGCCTAATAATTCTACGGAATCTTTCCAATAGCCCTCCCCATCGGCAGACAGGATATTATCGGTGGTGATATGGCTTACGGCCCACGAGTTCCGTTTGATTTCATGGTTTAATTGCCCTTCGGTCCATCCGGAGTATCCCAAGAAAAACTTCACTTTCCCATCGATTGGGTGCCCGTTGAGGATGTATCGTTTCAATGCGTTGAAATCCCCGTCGAAATATAAATAATCATTGATCTTTAATGCGTCCGGAATGATATTATCCCCTAAGGAATGAATAAAGAACAAACGGTTGGGGCTGACCGGCCCCCCCAGATAAATCGGTATCTCCGGAAATTCGGCAAACTCCTTGAAAAAAGAGTTTACGATAAGATCCGTTTTTTTATTCAAGACAAATCCCATCGATCCGTGTTCCGTATGCTCTATTAATAATCTGTCTCTTATACACATCTGACGCTGCCGACGACTAGTCGAGTGTAG
>ENA-OZAN01000419-OZAN01000419.1-human-gut-metagenome-genome-assembly--contig:-NODE-419-length-17421-cov-8.863757_pt1 | contig 17421 bp, 18 predicted proteins | sample MGYA00243305_ERZ653507 | MGnify/ENA primary metagenome ERZ653507 (study PRJEB26926, sample SAMN06164915) | human gut metagenome | biome: ENVO:00009003; feature: ENVO:2100002; material: ENVO:00002003... | reverse complement strand
GAAGGGGCGAGGGAATGGCACATTCTATTTTTTGCTATGCTTTTGCATAGCAAAATTGCGTTATAAACGCTCTTACTTCCACTTACGGCTCCCGGACGGTTTTCCCATAGTCGCACAGGTCCCGCAGGGTACAGCCGGCGCAGTCGGGCCGCCGGGCCACGCACACCGCCCGGCCATGGAGCACCATCCGGTGGCAGAAATTGCTGGACTCCTCCGGCGGGATGCAGGCCCGCAGCTGCTGCTCCACCTTCAGGGGGTCCTTGGACCCGTCCGTCAGCCCCAGCAGGCCGGTGATCCGGATGCAGTGGGTGTCGCAGACGTAGCCCGCCTGGCCGTACACGTCCCCCAGGATCAGGTTGGCGGTCTTGCGGCCCACGCCGGGCAGCCGCAGCAGGTCCTCCATATTGTCCGGCACCCGGCCGCCAAAATCCGACAACAGCATCTGCGCCGAGGCCACGATATCCCGGGCCTTGGCCCGCCAGAAGCCGCAGGAGCGGACGTATTCCCCCACCTCCTCCGGGCTGGCGGCGGCAAAGGCCTCCAGGGTAGGAAACCGGGCAAACAGCGCCGGGGTCACCTGGTTCACCCGGGCGTCGGTGCACTGGGCCGCCAGGCGCACGGAAAACAGCAGCTCATAGTCCTTTCCATAGTCCAGGGAACACGCCGCGTCGGGATACAGCTCCTTCAGCCGCCGGATGATGGCGGCCACCTCCTGGGGAGATTTCATAACAGATCACCTCGCCCCTATTGTACCAGACCCCCGGGAAAAATGCAAATCGGGGGGTGCAAAGGACGGCGGGATGTGGTATAATAGCTGTGATTTTCCCGGAAGGGGGTGCCGCCATGCGGCCATTGGCAGACGAAATACGGCCCCAGACCCTGGATCAGGTGGCGGGACAGAAGCACCTGTTGGGCCCCGGCGCCCTGCTGCGGCGGCTCATCGAGGGCGGGACCTCCGCCAACATGATCTTCTACGGCCCCTCCGGCACCGGCAAAACCACCATCGCCTCCATCATTGCCAAGCGCACGGAGAAGGCCCTGTACCACCTGAACGCCACCACCGCGTCTTTGCAGGATGTGAAGGCCATCATCGCGGACGTGGACACCATGCTGGCCCCCAACGGGGTGCTGCTGTACCTGGACGAGATCCAGTATTTCAACAAAAAGCAGCAGCAGAGCCTGCTGGAGTTCATGGAAAACGGCAAGATCACCCTGATCGCCTCCACCACGGAGAATCCCTATTTCTATGTGTACAACGCCCTGCTGTCCCGCAGCACGGTATTCGAGTTCAAGGCCCTGACGGCGGAGGAGACGCTGCCCGCCGTGCTGCGGGCCCTGGACATTGTCCGCAGCCGCAGTCCCCTGCCCCTGACCTGGGAGGAGGAGGTGCCGGGGCTTATCGCCGCCGGGTGCGGCGGCGACGTGCGCAAGGCCGTCAACGCCGTGGAGCTGCTGGACCAGGCCGCCCGGCCGGTGGACGGAGGTCTGCGCATCACGGCGGCGGACGCCGCCCAGGCCTCCCAGCGCAGCGCCATGCGCTATGACCGGGAGGGGGACGAGCATTACGACCTGCTGTCCGCCTTGCAGAAGTCCATCCGGGGCTCCGACCCGGACGCGGCGGTGTATTACCTGGGGCGGCTGCTGGAGGCCGGGGACCTGCTGTCCCCCTGCCGGCGGCTGCTGGTCATCGCCGCCGAGGATGTGGGGCTGGCCTATCCCCAGGCCATGGCCGTTACCAAGGCCTGCGTGGACGCCGCCCGGGAGCTGGGCCTGCCGGAGGCCAGGCTGCCTCTGGCAGAGGCCGCCATCCTGCTGGCCACGGCTCCCAAGTCCAACTCTGCCCACAACGCCATCATCGCCGCCATGGACGACATCCGCCGGGGCAGGGTGGGCCAGGTGCCCCGGCACCTGCAGAACGTCCACGCCGACAGCACCGGCAGCGGCAAGGCCCCGGCCTACAAATACCCCCACGATTACCCCCACCACTATGTGGCCCAGCGGTATCTGCCGGAGGCCCTGGGGGACGCGACCTATTACCAATACGGCGACAACAAGACCGAGCAGGCCGCCCGGCGGTACTGGGAGGATATCAAAAAATCATAGACCGGAAAGGCGGGCAGGCAATGGACCTGAAGCTCCATGATATCGTTGAACTGAAAAAGGACCACCCCTGCGGCAGCCGCCGGTGGGAGGTGCTGCGGGTGGGGATGGACATCCGCCTGCGGTGCACCGGCTGCGGCCACGAGGTGCTGGCCCCCCGGCGCAAGGTGGAAAAAAGCATCAAGCGTGTGATTCCAAAGGAGGAAACCCCATGAAAAAGCAAAACTGGACCCGGTATGTGGCCATGGGCGTGGCCCTTTTGATGGCCATTGTCATGATCCTGGGCCTGATCCTGCCGTATGTCGGCCTGTAAGGGAGCTGCGGCATGAAGCACTGCATTCTGGCCCGGTTCCGGGCTGACGCCGGGGACTGGCGGGCGTATCTGCCGGAGATCCGGGAGATTTTTTCCGCAGCCGGGGACATTCCCGGCGTCCGGGGCGCGGAGGTATTCCATAACTGCGTGGACCGGGAGAACCGGTATCACGTTCTGATCCGGCTGGACATGGACCCGGCGGCCCTGGCGGCCTATGACGTGTCCCCCATGCACCGCCGGTGGAAGGACCGCTTCGGCCCTCTGCTGGAAAAGAAGGCCATTTTCGATTTTGAGGAATAACCGCACCAGTGAAAAACTCAGGGACCCCGCCATTTGGCGGGGTCCCTGAGTTTCGCCCAGGTATACGCCCCGGGCGAAAATGATCTCACTTGATTTGCCGCCTGCGGGCGGCAAACTCTGCGAGGCTTCTATAGCCTGTCAGTCTTTCTTGGGGTGATAGGTGGGCACCATGTCCGCCACACAGCGGCGGATGTCCGGGCTGTTGTGCCGGCAGGCCTGCTCCAGGGCCGCCAGCTGGCGGCAGAAGGCCTCGTCGTCCATGTCGATGGGCCGCCCCACATGGATGAGCCGGTTGGCGGTATCCTGCAGGCCCTCCTCGTCCATCAGCAGCTCCTCATACAGCTTCTCCCCCGGCCGCAGACCGGTGTAGATAATGGGGATGTCCACATCCGGCTCGAAGCCGGACAGGCGGATTAGCTGCCGGGCCATGTCGTCGATCTTCACCGGCTGGCCCATGTCCAGCACGAAGATCTCTCCGCCCTTGGCATAGTATCCCGCCTGCAGTACCAGGGACACCGCCTCGGGGATGGTCATAAAGAAGCAGGTGATCTCCGGATGGGTCACGGTCACCGGCCCGCCGCAGGCGATCTGCCGCTCAAACAGCGGCACCACGCTGCCGTTGCTTCCCAGAACGTTGCCGAACCGCACCGCCACGAACTCCGTGTCGCTGCGCCGGTCCATCATCTGCACCACCATCTCGCACAGGCGCTTGGAGGCCCCCATGATGTTGGTGGGATTCACGGCCTTGTCCGTGGAGATCAGCACGAAGCGCTTCACCCCGTGGGCCGCGGCGGACTGAGCCATGTTGTATGTACCGAATACGTTGTTCTTGATGGCCTCGTTGGGGCTGTCCTCCATCAGGGGCACATGCTTGTGGGCCGCCGCGTGGAAGATCAGGTCCGGCTGATAGGTGTCCAGCAGATCGTCCACCCGCCCCCGGTCCCGGACGGAACCGATGCACACGTCCAGCGTCAGCTCCGGGTGCTCCCGGCGCAGTTCCATCTGGATGTCGTAGGCGTTGTTTTCGTAGATGTCGAAGATCACCAGCCGCCGGGGCTTGTGCCGGGCGATCTGGCGGCACAGCTCGCTGCCGATGGACCCGCCGCCGCCGGTGACCAGCACCGTTTTGTCGTTGATATAGCCGCAGATTTCCCCCAGGTTCACCCGGATGGGGTCCCGGCCCAGCAGGTCCTGCAGCTCCACCCGGCGGAGCTTGCTGATGGTGACCTCGCCGTTGACCAGCTGATAGATGCCCGGCACCACCTGGATCTGGCACCCGGTTTTGCTGCATATGTTCAGAATTTCCTGCCGCCCGGCCCCCTGCAGGGACGGGATGGCGAAGATGATTTTGCGGATGTCGTACCGTTTCACGGCCTGGGGAATGTCCCGGCGGCCGCCCACAATGCGCACGCCCTCCAGAATGCGGCCGTGCTTGGCAGGGTTGTCGTCGATGAGACAGGCCACCCGGCTGTTGAGATGACTGCTGACGGCGTATTCCCGGATCAGCTGCCGCCCGGCCTGGCCTGCGCCGATGATCATTACGTTTTCGGTGCCCTTCTGGCTGCCGGGCACCCGGTTGCGCAGATACCGCACGCCCCGATAGAAAAACCGGATACCGGCGGTGATAAAGGAGCTGCACAGCAGGCCCCACACATAGTACGACCGGGGCATCACAATGTGGAACAGCTTCACGCACCCGAAGCTCAGCCCGCCCAGGATGACATAGGCCAGGATGATCCGCATCAGCGCGTCCACGCTGACAAACCGCCAGATGCTGTTATAGAGGTTGCATAACCAGAACACCGCCAGGCAGATCAGTACCCACCACCAGATGGTGCTCAGATATCCCTGCAGAAACTCCGGCGGAATATCCATGAAGTGGAAGTCGAACCGGGCCCACAGGGCCAGCAGATACGACCCCAGGATTCCCAGAATATCCGCCAGCATGATGATGAACACCCGCGACAGCCATTTGCGGTCCATTTTTCCGATGTACAAGCCCACGCCGGCGTCCCCTCCCAAAGGCGGAATCCGTTCTTCTCCGCCCCTACTTTCTTACATGCTAATATAGCATAAAAACCCGAAAAAATCAAGTCGAAAAAACGCTGTTTCGATAACAATAATCATTGGTAACGTTTTCGGTTTTTCGTTCGGCTTATGGCTGGCAGTTTTCGATTTTATGTCATGACAGATGCCTTGTTGCCGTAAAAATGCCAAAAAACGGGCGGACATGTCGTCCGCCCGATGAAACCAGTGTGAACGCGGCCCGCCGCCGGTCAACGCGCCCTACTTGGCTCTCCCTCTGGGAGAGCTGTCACCGAAGGTGACTGAGAGGGCCTGTAGGGGCTTCCGATTTTCCCTCTCAGTCGGCTGCGCCGACAGCTCCCCCAAAGGGGGAGCCAAGGGTCAACGGGGGAACGGCGTTTCCGCCGTTCCCCGCCTGAATCTTATCCTCCCTACAGCAGACTTCCAACCTCCAGCACCACCACGGCCACGGCCTCCCGGGCCCAATAGCCCGGACCCAGGGGCCACCAGCTGGCGCAGCCCAGGGACTCCGCCTCCAGGCCGCAGCGCCTGGCCCATACCGAGGCCCGCAGCTGGTGAAAATTATCCGATGCGATGGCCACCCGGGGGTTAAGCCCCTGCTGCCGGATGATCTCCGCCGTGAAGCGCAGATTCTCCTCCGTGGACCGGGACCGGTCCTCCAGCAGGATGCGGTCCGGGTCAATGCCACGGGCCGCCAGGGTATTGCGGATGCAGGCCGCCTCGGAGATGGGCTCGTTGTCGTTCTGCCCGCCGGAGGCCACGCACCGGCTTTCCGGATGGGCGGTCAGATAGTCATACGCCGCGTCGATGCGGTCCCGGAGCATCACCGTGGGCTCGCCGTTGGCGGACACCTGGCACCCCAGCACCACCACGGTGCAGTCCTCCGGCCCGGGCCGGTTCCCGGCCTGGACGGCCATCATCACCAGCACCGCCGCCAGCAGGGCCAGTCCCGCCCCCAGCAAGGCCCCGCCGGTGCGCCGCAGCCACCGAGGAAGCCGCCGGAACCACCGGGGCCGCAGGAGCATAGCCGCCGCCAGGGCCAGCAGCGCCGCCGGATACACCATGCCGATGTGCAGGATGCCCATGACCAGCGGGGCCATGAAATACGCCGCCAGAGCCAGGCACACAGCCGCCCCGGCGTAACGGACCGCCTTCACGTCAGTTCTCCGCGATGTGGTTGGCGATGCGCTGCATGATCAGGTCCAGGGCCACCAGGTTGTGGCCCCCCTCCAGCACCACGATGTCGGCATACTTCCGGGTGGGCTCCACGAACTGCTCGTGCATGGGCTTCACCGTGGTCAGATACTGGGTCACCACCGACTGCATGGAGCGGCCCCGCTCCTCCACGTCCCGCAGGGCCTGGCGGAGGATGCGCACATCGGCGTCGGTCTCCACGAAGATCTTGATATCCAGCAGGTCCCGCAGCTCTTTATTCTGGAAGATCAGGATGCCCTCCACGATGATCACCTTGGCGGGCCTGATCTCCACGGTCTGGTCGGTGCGGTTGTGCAGCGCGTAGTCATACACGGGGCAGTAGATGGTCTGGCCCGCCTTCAGCTTTTTCAGGTCCTGGATCATCAGGTCCGTGTCGAAGGCGTCCGGGTGGTCGTAATTCTGCTTGCAGCGCTCCTCGAAGGAGCAGTCCTGCCGCTTATAGTAGTTGTCGTGGTGCACCACGGCGATATCGTCGCCGAACCGGGACACCAGGTGCTCCGTGAGGGTGGTTTTGCCGCTGCCGGTGCCCCCGGCGATGCCGATGAAGATGGTGTTCATATCTCTGCCTCCCGCATAAGCGTATATTCTGCATACATTATAAAAAACTTCCCGGCATATTGCAAGGGAACTTGTAAAAAAAGCATGAACTTCCAGGGATTTCAGTTGACGCGGCCCGGGAAAATGAGTATGATAGTAGGGTATAATTTTCGCCCACTTTCGGTGTTTTCCAATGGAGGATATAGATCATGAAGCTTATCAAGTGCCCCAAATGCGGAGAAATGTACTCCGACAGCTATAGAACCTGCCCCTTCTGCCAGGAGGACGAGGCCCTGAAGGGCCGGGCCGCCGCGCCCCGCCGCAAGGTCACCCGCCGCCGCAGGGCTCCCAGCATCCTGGGCCCGGCCATGGTGCTGGTGGTGGTGCTGGCCGCGGTGCTGGTGGGCGTGCTGCTGTTCGGCGGCAAGGGCAATGCCGAAAAGCCCGATGATCCCGCCGTGGTGGAGCCGGATCCCGCTCCCGCAACACCCCTGACCCTGGACCAGACCACCCTGAACCTGAACCAGGCGGAAACCGCCACCCTCACCGTCACCGGCGCAGAGGACGTCCTCTGGACCAGCAGCGACACCAACGTGGCCACCGTGGACGACACCGGCCTGGTCACCGCCGGGATCCCCGGCACCGCCACCATCACCGTCACCACCGCCGACGGCTCCCAGTCCGCCGCCTGCACCGTCAACGTGGCCACTCCCCTGCCGGAGCCGCCTAAGGAGGAGCTGGTGCTCAGTTCTGGCTGGCTGGATGGCGATGTTAGCCTGAGTGTCGGAGGGAAGGTCACCATGCATGTTAAGGGCACGGACGATCCCGTCACCTCCTGGACCATTGAGGATACTAAAATTGCTACTGTGGATGCCAATGGTGTGGTCACTGCTATCTCTAAGGGTAACACAGTTTTGAAAGCTACCGTAGGCGAGCAGACTGTAACCTGTATTGTTCGCGTCAACTGAATCACCGCCTCTCCCCCGCCCCGCAGACTACTTCTGCGGGGCGGTTTTCTTGTCCTCCAAAGCCCCGTAGAGCTTGCCGCCAGCGGGCGGCAAATACCCTTTTGGAACAAGCTGAAGCGCCCCATGCGGCAAAGCCGCATGGGGCGCTTATGACAGCTACGGGGATAATTACTCAGCCTTCTCGGCGGCAGCCTTTTCAGCAGCAGCCTTGGCGGCAGCGGCCTTCTTCTCGGCGGCAGCCTTCTGCGCGGCCTTGAACTTCTCCTTCTCCTCGGGGGTGGGGATAGGCTCAATGGCGTTGCGGGGGCAGGCCTTGGCGCACATGGTGCAGCCCTTGCACTTGGCATAGTCGATGACAGCCACGTTGTTGACCACATGGATGGCGTCAAACTTACAGGTGCGCTGGCACAGGCCGCAGCCGATGCAGGAGCTGGCGCAGACCTTGGTAACGGCGGGGCCCTTGTCCTTGTTGGAGCAGTTGACGAACACCTTCTTGGAGTAGGGGACCTCCACGATCAGCTTCCGGGGGCATGCCTCGCGGCAGGCGCCGCAGTTGGTGCACTTTTCCTTGTCCACCACGGCCGCGCCGTTCTCGCCCACATGGATGGCGTCGAACTTACAGGCGGCCACGCAGGAGCCGAAGCCCAGGCAGCCGTACTTGCAGGCCAGAGCGTCGCCGGCCAGGACCTTAGTGGCGGCCAGACAGTCGTTGACGCCGCGATACTCGAAGTTCTTCACCGCATTGACGCCGCCGTTGCACAGCACGTGAGCCACCATCTTTTCGCCGGTGGGAGCCTCCATGCCCATGATGGCAGCGATCTTGGCAGCGCCCTCGGCTCCGGCAGGGGCGCAGGCGTTGATGGGAGCCTTACCGGCCAGGATGGCCTCGGCGCAGCCGCCGCAGCCGGGATAGCCGCAGCCGCCGCAGTTGGCGCCGGCCAGACAGGCCTGGATCTCGGGCAGGCGGGGGTCCACCTCCACCTCAAAGACCTTGGCGGCCACCGCCAGGATCAGGCCGAACACAATGGCAAGGGCGCCAAGGACCACAACGGCCCAAATGACAGTAGTAAAATCCATAATTTTTCCTCCTTACCAGACCTTCAGGCCGCTGAAGCCCATGAAGGCCAGAGCCATCAGACCGGCGGTGACCAGCGCGATGGGGAAGCCCTCAAAGGACTTGGGGATGTCACTGGAGACCTCCAGCTGCTCGCGGACGGCGGCAAACAGGAAGATGGCCAGCAGGAAGCCCAGACCGCCGGTGATGCCGTAAACCACGGAGCTGATGAAATTGTAGTCGTTCTGCACGTTCAGCAGGGCCACGCCCAGCACGGCGCAGTTGGTGGTGATCAGGGGCAGGTACACGCCCAGGGCGGTGTACAGGGTGGGGATGTTCTTCTTCAGGAACATTTCCACAAACTGCACCAGACCGGCGATGACCAGGATGAAGGCCACGGTCTGCATGAACTCCAGGTGCAGCGGCACCAGAATCAGGTTCACCAGATAGCAGAAAGCGGAGGCCAGACCCATAACGAAGGTCACGGCGGCGCCCATGCCCACGGCGGTGTCGATCTTCTTGGACACGCCCAGGAAGGGGCAGATGCCCAGGAACTGGGAGAAAATAAAGTTATTGGTCAGAATAGCGCCAAGGGAGATGGCGAGCAGAGTCGTAACAGACATAGCTTACTTGGCCTCCTTTTTCTTTTCGCTCCTGGCCAGGGCCCACTGCATCGCAGCGATGAGAGCGCCCAGGGTCAGGAAGCCGCCCACCGGCAGAGTCAGCAGCTTGATGCCGAATTCCTCGGGGAAGATGACGATGCCGGGCGCGCTGCCCAGTCCGCCGCCGCCCAGCAGGCCGCCGCCGAACTTGCCGGAGCCCAGCAGCTCACGGAACACGCACATGATGATCAGCACGATGGTATAGCCGACGCCCTGGCAGACGCCGTCCACAGCGGAAGCGCCGATGCCGTTCTTGGAGGCGAAGCCCTCGGCACGGCCCAGGATGATGCAGTTCACCACGATCAGGGGGATGAACACACCCAGGGAGTTGGACAGGGCGGGAACGAAGGCCTTCAGCAGCAGGTCCACGCAGGTGACGAAGCCGGCGATGACCACGATGAAGCAGGCGATACGGACCTCATTGGGGATGATCTTGCGCAGCAGCGCGATGAAAATGTTGGAAAGGGTCAGGATGATCAGAACGGACACGCCCATGCCCAGGCCGTTGAAGAACGACGTGGTGATGGCCATGGTGGAGCACATACCCAGCAGCTGCACCAGCACGGGGTTCTGGGTGATCAGGCCCTCCTTGAATTGCTTGCCAAAGTTCATATTGCAGCTCCTCCTTTCTTAGCCCAGAGCTTCCACGGCAGCCAGGGCGGCGTTGGCGCCCATGGTGATGCCCTTGGTGGAAACGGTGGCGCCGGAGATGGCGGTGATGTTGCTGCCCACCGCCAGGGTGCCGGCGCCGGACATACCGACGAACTGATCCAGCACGGGAGTTCCGGCGGCATTGGGCTTGTTCTCGACCACCTTGGTGCCGATGCCGGAGGTCTCGGAGTGGCTGACCACGGAGATACCGGTGATGGCGCCGTTGGCGTCGATGCCCACCATCATGGTGATGGTGCCCTGGGAGCCGGAAGCGGCAACCTTGGCCACATAGCCGGCCTCTGCGCCGCCGTTGGTGACGCCGTACAGCTCGCTGACGGTGCCGCCCTGTGCCTTGGCAGCGTCAGCAGCGGCCTGGGGAATTTCCAGCGCATCGGTGAACTCGCTGCCCTCGGGGACAACGGCGCTCATGGCCACCCGGGTCTTTTCGGCCTCGATGGCGGCGATCTTGTCCTTGGTGACGCCGTTGACCAGGCCCAGCAGCAAGGCCACCACCAGGGAGATAACGGTCAGGGTGCCGGCGACCTTCAGAATAAACTTACCGGAGATCTTCATTTTGCAGCCGCCTCCTTCTTTTCTTTCTTGGGAGCACCGTAGATGGTGGGCCGGATGTACTTATCCAGCAGCCAGGTGGTGCAGTTCATGATCAGGATGGAATAGCAGACGCCCTCGGGATAGGAGCCGAAGCGGCGGATGAAGCAGGTCAGCAGGCCGCAGCCGATGCCGAAGATAATCTGGCCGGGCTTGGTAACGGGAGAGGTGGCATAGTCGGTGGCCATGAAGATGGCGCCCAGCATCAGGCCGCCGCCGAAGACGTTATAGAGCATGTAGTCCACGGCGGAGATACCGGCGGGAGCGGAGATCAGGCACAGGACGGCCACGGTGGCGATGAAGGCCACGGGGGTGTGCCAGGAGATGACCTTGCGGATCACCAGGTACACGCCGCCCAGCAGCAGCATCAGCGCGGAAACCTCGCCCAGGGAGCCGCCGATGCGGCCCAGGAACATATCCACCACGGAGTAGTTGCTGGTCAGGGAGGCCAGGTCGCCGCCCTTCATGATGGCCAGGGGGGTGGAGGAGGTAACGGCGTCAGCGTTGGAGCCGAAGATGGACAGCTTGCTCATGGGCACGGCCCAGGTGGTCATGGCGGTGGCATAGCTGGCCAGCAGAACGGCACGGCCCGCCAGAGCGGGGTTCATGAAGTTGCAGCCGATGCCGCCGAACAGCTGCTTGACCACCACGATGGCGAAGAACGCGCCGATGATGATCATCCAATAGGGCAGCGTGGGGGGGCACACAAAGGCCAGCAGCATACCGGTGACCACGGCGGACAGGTCGCCGATGGACTGGGGCTTTTTCAGGAGCTTGCGATAGCCCCACTCCCAGAACACGCAGGCGGCCACGGACACCAGGGTCAGGGCCAGGGCCCGGAAGCCAAAGACGAACACGCTCATGATCAGAGCGGGGATCATGGCAATGATCACGTCCATCATGATGGTCCGGGTGTTCTCACTGGACCGGATGTGGGGGGAGGAGGACGCGATCAGCTTCAAATTCTTGTAATCGGTCATGGTTTACGCCTCCTTCTTTTCGGCGGCGGCCTTCTCGGCCTCTGCCTTGGCCTTGGCGGCCATTCTTGCATTGTTGACTTTCTGCTTGCCCATGCGGAAGGCGTGGGTCAGGGGCAGACGGGCGGGGCAGGTATAGGCGCAGGCGCCGCACTCGATGCAGTCCATGCCGTGGAGGGTGTTCTGCCAGGTGTCCACGTCGCCCTTCATCAGGTACTTATACATGAAAATGGGCTCCAGACGGATGGGACACACGCCCACGCACTTGCCGCAGCGGATGCACTGGGGATTCTCCTCGTACTGCTCCTCATCACCGGCGAAGGCTAGCATAGCGCCGGTGCCCTTGCCCACGGTGACGTCCAGGTTGTACTGGGCAAGACCCATCATGGGGCCGCCCATGATCAGCTTATAGGTCTCGTCCTTCAGACCGCCGCAGGCGTCGAACAGGGCGGTGATGGGGGTGCCGATGGGGCACTCCAGGTTCTTGGGGTCGATGACGCCGGAGCCGGACACGGTGACCACCTTGCTGACAACGGGCATACCGGTGTAAACGGCCTTATAGATGGCGCAGGTGGTGTTCAGGTTGAAGATGCAGCAGCCTGCATCGGCAGGCAGCTTGCCGGAGGGAACCTGACGGCCGGAGATGGCCTGGCACAGCTGCTTTTCAGCGCCCTGGGGGTAGCGGGTATGCAGGACCTCCACCACCACGGGGGCCTTCAGCTCGGCGATGGTCTTGTTCAGCACGTCGGCCGCGTTCTGCTTGTTGGCCTCCACGCCGATGTACACGTGCTCCACACCGAAGCACTTGGCCAGCAGGGTGGCGCCCTTGATGACCTGCTCGGGCCGCTCCAGCATGGTGCGGTGGTCGCCGGTGATGTAGGGCTCGCACTCGGCGGCGTTGATGATGACATAGTCCACCTTGCCGAGGCCGGAGCTGATCTTCACGTGGGTGGGGAAGGTTGCGCCGCCCTGGCCCACGATACCGGCGTTCTTGACGATCTCCACCAGCTGCTCGGGAGTCAGGCTGTCAGGGTCGTCCACGGGATGAATGTCCGGACACACGGTGTTCTGGAAGTCGTTCTCGATGACCACGGACATCATGGTCCCGCCCATGGAGAAGGGACGGGGCTCCACTGCCTTCACCGTGCCGGACACGCTGGCATGGATGGGAGCGGACACGAAACCGCCGGGTTCACCGATCTTCTGACCGATGGTCACCTTGTCGCCCACCGCAACGATGGGCTTGCAGGGTGCACCGATGTGCATAGACATGGGAATGACCACCTCAGCCGGGGCTGCCAGCTGTTCGATGGCCTTTTCATTGGTTGCGGCCTTCATATCGTTGGGATGAACGCCGCCAAAGAAAGCTTGTGCCATTGTCTTCACCTCATCTTACTACTGGGTGGCCCTATGCCACCACATACTGCCCTAAATTCTACACCAGATTTGGCTTCTTGTCCACCCCCTGTATTCCGGTTTTCTGCAAAAATTATAGGTTTTTGTCTTATTCTTAGCTTTTCGGAGGGAATCCGGCGGAATCTTTATCCAGAAATACCCGAAATTTCCCGCTCTTGTGTTTGGGGGCGGCATATGGTATACTATGCGCAGAAAAGCGGACATATGGCCGCCTGCGGGGCGGCGTGTCACAAGAAAGGAAGTGCTTTCATGCCCGATCGCATTCAGATTAAAGAAGAAGCCAAGCAGGTGCTGCGGGGCGCCCGGGTGAACCCCTACCTGGTGTCACTGATCGTTGTGGGGGTTCTGGGCCTGCTGGGCGGGCTGGACTCCTATGTGGGGGCGTCCCAGACCGTGGACCAGATGGCAGGCTATGACCCCGACCTGGCGGCGATGCTGCCCAGCTTTCCGGAGTTCCCGGTGCTGCTGGTGGCCTTTGTGGCGGCGGTGAACTGGCTGGCCCAGGCAATTCTCAGCGCCGGCTGGTCCATCTATCACCTGGGCGTGCGCCGGGGCAAGGAAATGCCCTTCTCCTGCCTGCTGGACGGGTTCAGTTTCCTGGGGAAGCTGATCCTGCTGAGCATCGTTATGAGCATCTTCGTGTTCCTGTGGTCTCTGCTGTTCTATATCCCCGGCCTCATCGCCCAGTACCGGTACCGCTTCGCGGTGTATAACCTGTGCGAAAATCCTGACATCGGCATCATGGAGGCCATCAGCATGAGCAAGGCCCAGACGGCAGGCTTCAAGTGGACGCTGTTTGTGCTGGACCTGTCCTTCATCGGGTGGATCCTGCTGTCCGGCCTGACCCTGGGCATTCTGGACATCTGGCTGTCCCCCTACCGGGAGCAGGCCAACGTGGGCTATTTCCAGGAGATCAAGCGGGTGAAGGGCATCGGCTTCCAGTCCGGCCCCGACGGCGGCGACGATCCCTTCCGGCCCATCGACCCCTTCGGCCCCAACGAATAAGCAAAAGAAATCCTGCGGCGCTGCCGCAGGATTTCTTTTTGCTTACTTGTAGTAATCCGTTTCGTCGGTGAGGGCCATAGGCAGGCCGTTGTGATACACTGGCAGGGTCTGGAACTTGAAGCGGCTGGTGCGGTGCTTCCGGTCGATCTGCTCCCGGATGGCGGGGTCGCACACCCCCCGGCGGACATATTCGTTGACGGCGTGATAGGTAAAGCCCAGGTTGTCCTCGTCGGTGAGGCCGGTGAGGCCGTCGGAGGGGGCCTTCACCAGGAGCTTTTCCGGCAGGCCCAGCACACGGCCCAGGGCAATGACCTCCTCGGTGGTGTACATGCCCAGCGGGGAGAAGGCTCCGGCGGAGTCGCCGTAAATGGTGCAGTAGCCCACCCAGTCCTCGGAGAGGTTGCTGGTGTTGATGACAATGCCGGCGGGCAGCGTCTGGGCCACGGCATACAGGGTGGCCATGCGGACGCGGGAGGGCAGGTTCACGGCGGTCTGGCGGCTGGGCTCCAGGCCCGCCTGCTCCATCTCGTGAAGGACGCCCTGGACGGCGTCGTGGATATTGATGGTGCAGTGGGGAATGTTCAGGTGCTCCACCAGGGCCTGGGAATAGTCGATATCCGGCTGGACGCCGTTGGGCATCAGGACGCCGTACACGTTCTCGCGGCCGTAGGCGGCCACAGCCAGCGCCGCCACGGTGCTGCTGTCCTTGCCGCCGGAAATGCCGATGACGGCGGTTTTGCCGCCGCACTGGGTCATCTGCTGGTCCATCCACTCCAACAGGCCCGCCAGCTGCTTCTGGGAATTAAATTCCATAGGAATGCGCCTCCTGTCTTTCAATTGGTGTTATTTTACCCCCCAGGGGTCCCGATGGCAAGCATTTTTTCGCTGATGGCGGCCCCGCCGGGGAAATTTTGATTTCCCGACAGGGTGCGGCCTTTTTTGCCCCCTCCGGCGGATAAAATGAGGGAAAGGAGGTCGAACGCCATGAAATTGCAGCGAAAAGGTGAGTTTCTATCCACCCGGGTCCAGTACATCCCCCTGGGCCGCATCCGGCCCAACCCACAGCAGCCCCGCCGCAGCTTCGATGAGGAGGGCCTGGCGGAGCTGGCGGCCAGCATCCGCTCCTGCGGCATTCTGCAGCCCCTGACCGTCCGCCGGGCCGGAGACGGGTATGAGCTGGTGGCCGGGGAGCGGCGGCTGCGGGCGGCCCGGATCGCCGGACTGCGGGAGGTGCCGTGTCTGGTGGCCCAGGTAGGGGAGGAGGACTCCGCCCTGCTGGCCCTGATGGAGAATCTCCAGCGCCGGGACTTGGACTGCTGGGAGGAGGCGCAGGCCATCGCCCGGCTGATCTCCCGGTATGGGCTCAGCCAGGAGGAGGCCGCCCGGCGGCTGGGCCGGGCCCAGCCCACCGTGGCCAACAAGCTGCGCCTGCTGCGTCTGCCGGAGGACGTGCGGGCCCTGCTGCGGGAAAACGGCCTGACGGAGCGCCACGCCCGGGCGCTGCTGCGGCTCCAGGACCCGGAGGTCCAGCGCCGGGCCGCCGGGGACATGGTGCGCCGGGGGATGAACGTGGCCCAGGCAGAGGCCTATGTGGAAAAGCTCCTGCAATCGGCCCAGGTCACCCCGCCCCGGGGCCGGAGCACCTACATCATCAAGGACGTGCGGCTGTTTCTTAACAGCGTGGACCGGGGGCTGCACCTGATGCGGCAGGCCGGGGTGGACGCCGGATGGAATCGCCAGGATACGGACCGGGAGATTCTGCTGACCATCCGCATCCCCAAGCGCGCATCGGGAAAAATCGACAGTGTGTCCGAAAGTTGCTGATTGTTACCGGATTGTAACCTTTTCCCGGCAGGGATGTAGTATACTGTATAAACTGCGAATTGTTGCAGCTATACAGAAATGAGGAGGGGCATCCATGGAACAGACCAACCAGAAGCCCTTACAGAAGGAAAAGAAGCCCCGGTCCCTGGGCCGCACCGCGGGCCTGATTGCCGGCATCGCCGTGGGCGTGCTGGCGGCGGCGTACATAGCCGTCTGCGCGGTGGCCGCCGCCGGAGGGACCACCCTGCGGGGCACCCAGGTGCTGGGGGTGGACGTGGGCGGCCTTACGGCGCAGCAGGTCCGGGACAAGTGGCAGCAGGAGGGCGACGCCGCCTGCCGGAAGGAGACCATCGACCTGACCCTGGAGGACCAGGTCATCGGCACGGTGAACCTGACGGAGCTGGGGGTGTCCGTGACGCCCCAGGAGGCGGCCCAGGCCGCCTGGAACGCGGCCCACGGCGGCAATTTCTTCGTCAACGGCTATCACCTGATCCGCAGCTGGTTCGGGGACACCCAGGCGCAGGTTCAGTGGGACCTGGACGCCGGGCAGCTGTCCCAGCGGGCAGAGAGCCTCAGCCGGGAGCTGAGCCTTGACCCGGTGGACGGGGCGTACCGCATGGAGGAGGGCAAGGGCGACGGCTTCTACGTCATCAAGGCCGCCGACGGACGGACCATTGACCGGGACAAGCTGGCCCGGGCCCTGCACCAGGCAGTGACCACCCGGTGCATGGACCCCATTCCCTGCGTCAGCACCACCACCCAGGGCAAGCCCCTGGATCTGGCGGCCCTGGAGCAGGAGATCGGCGGCCAGGGAAAGAACGCCTCCTATGACCGGTCCACCGGCCAGGTGGTGGAGGGGCGCATAGGCGTCACCTTCGACGTGGCCGGGGCCGAAAAGCTGGTGGAGGACGCCCAGCCCGGCCAGGAGATCGTCATCCCCGCCCAGATCACCTATCCCACCGTCACCAAGGCGGAGCTGGAGAAGGTGCTGTTCCGAGACGTGCTGGGACAGTACACCTCCTATGTCTCCGGCACCAGCGACCGGATTTTCAACGTCCGCAAGGCCGCCGGGAACATCAGCGGCTCCGTGGTCAACAGCGGCGAGAACTTCAGCTATAACAATGCCGTGGGCCCCACCACCAAGGAGGCTGGGTTCAAGATCGGCACCGCCTATGTGGGCGGCAAGGCCGTGCCCTCCTATGGCGGCGGCGTGTGCCAGGTGTCGTCCACCCTGTACTATTCGGCCCTGCTGGCCAACCTGAAGATCGTGTCCCGGGCCTGCCATATGTACGCCCAGGATTATGTCCCCTCCGGCTGCGACGCCACGGTGTTCTGGCCGTATCTGGACTTTGTTCTGCAGAACAACACGGACTACCCCATCAAGATCGTCACCTATTGGTACAACAACAACGTCACGGTGAAGATCTTCGGCACCAAAACCGACAGCAGCTTCGTGAAGATCACCAGCAAAACCGTGTCCACCACCCCCTGGAAAACCATCTATAAAGAGGTGGACAGCCTGGCCCCCGGCGTGGAGCGGGTGACCCAGTATCCCATCACTGGGTTCACCGTGCAGACCTGGCGGAATGTGTACGACGGCAACGGAAATCTGATCTCCAGCAGTTTCGAGGCGGAGAGCAATTATGACAGCCGGGACAAGATCGTGGAGGTGGGCAAGCAGGAGCCCCAGCCGGAGCCCAAGCCCGATCCCACACCCACGCCGGAGCCTGAACCCACCCCGGAC
>ENA-OZAN01000316-OZAN01000316.1-human-gut-metagenome-genome-assembly--contig:-NODE-316-length-22000-cov-8.239918_pt1 | contig 22000 bp, 28 predicted proteins | sample MGYA00243305_ERZ653507 | MGnify/ENA primary metagenome ERZ653507 (study PRJEB26926, sample SAMN06164915) | human gut metagenome | biome: ENVO:00009003; feature: ENVO:2100002; material: ENVO:00002003... | reverse complement strand
GCGCAACCACGAACTCCCGCGCCAACCGGCTGTCCTTCGCAGTCTCCACTTCCTCTACGGCGTTCCATAGCTGTTCCCGATCCTGCCATTCCTGCGGGGCGTATTCCGGCAGGAAAACCTCCTGCCAGACAAGCCCCTGCTTTTTCGTGTAGTCATGCTCTATCCCGTCGTAATCGTTGTAGAGGCGGGAACAGCTCAGATAAGCGGAGGCGGCCACTGCGGAGCGTCCTGCGCCCCGGCTGACCACCTTCGCTTCCAGATGATAAATTGCCATGTCTCGTTTACCTCGATTCCTTTTTTCTGTTTCTCTTTCGCAAAAGAGAAAATGGACGGGCAGAACGCCCGTCCATCTCTGCGGCAAAGCTGCCGGTGGCAGGTTTGCGCAGGCGGTTGGAAAAATAGCGTCGGTTGAAGCGACGGTATTTGCCCAATCGCACAGACGATGACAGCAGCGCCCGCAGGTGCTGTGGCATTGTCTGGAGGCTTCCGCAGAAGCCGCAATCCCCCTCGGAGAGCGTACGATGCCGCAGGCATACCACCGCCTGTTTTACAGGTGGTGAGTAAGTGCGCTCTTCGGGAGAAAAAAGAGGAAGGCCCCCGGTTTCCCGGAGACCTTCCAGCGGATTCAATCGTGCTGCGACAGCTTCTGCATCAGATAATCCTCCAGTGCAGGCAACTCCATCGCCCGCACCTCCGGCAGCACCTTTTCCAGAATCGCGCCCTCCTGAATGAGCCTGCGCGTTCTCGCTTTGCGCTCCTTGACACGATCCCGCGCCTGCGCTTCCTCTAACCGGTGCTGTGCCTGCAACAGCTTCTTTTCTGCATCTGTCATGTGAACATCCTCCTCACTTTCGCCTCTGCCAAACAATCTCGTAGCCCAGCGCGTCGGCAAGCTGGACAGCCTCGACATAGCGCAGGGATTCCCGCTGGAGCTTGTTTGAAAGGTTAGAAACGCTGTCAGACCAGCCGTGTTCTTCCCGCAGCAGATCGACCACCTCCTGCATGGTCATGCCCTGACGGACGATGTACGACTTTTCCTCTTTCAGCTCCGCAAGCTCGGAATCCGTCAGGAAAACATTCTGATACTTTCCGAACACGGCGGGCGCGGGCCGTCCTTCCTCTCGCTCTCTCTCTCTTTCTCTAACTCTATCTCTATCTCTATCTCTTTCTCTTTCTCTGGTGGACGAATGTCGGACAAATGTCCGGCGTTTGTCCGCTGCGGCAGCAAGGCCCGGTTTTCCCGCCTTGCCGCCCGCTTCCGCTCCCCCTCGGTGGAGGACTGGCCGATCATTTTTTACGGTCTGCTTGCCGTGAGGTGTCTGCTTTGCCCGGTGCGCCTTGGCGATCTTGCGCCCCACCGCCCGGACAACATAGGCAAGCCCCCGGGCGGTCAGCTTCGACGCTTTCACCGATACGGCAATCGTGCGCCGGGAAATATCCTCATCTACCAGCCGTCATCGCCTCCTCTCTGATAGAAATATGACCTTGGGACAAAATGTCCCAAGGTCAGCGGTCATCATGCTCATTTCTCGGGTGCAGGCGTTCGCCCTCCAAAGAGGAACGGTCTATGACCTCCTTGTAGGCCACCATCTGCTCCCGGATATTCAACTTGGGGTACGCAAAAATGCGGTGTTCGGCGGGAATGTCCTCGATGCCGTGGTACACCTCCTTGAAATCGCCGCTGCGGGTCAGATAGCCCGTGGGGGCGAAGTGGCCGCCCTCGTTGATCCGCATATCCCGCCCATAGGCTTCAAAATCGAAGTAGGGCAGCACATTGTCCGGCACATCCAGTAGTTCCATGTCCTCCACATAGATGCGCCCCAGCGTTTCATCGTCGGTCACGCCGGGGTGGAGGGAATAGCAGTCCAGATTATGAACGAGGATGATGATGTCCGCCACGCTGGAAGTGTGGTCGCCCTTGTTGAGTGCGGCCTCCAGCGTTTCGATCTCGTCGCTGTCCAGTTCGGAAATGAGATGTGCCAAATGGTTCAGCTCGTCCAAGTTTTCATATTCGGTGAGATAGTCGTATAAGCCCATCACATCGCCGTCAAAGGCGGTGATGAAAAACTCCTCATACCGCACGCCGTCCACGCCGATATTTTTTAAGAGCGATTGCACCTCCTCCGTGGTGGCCGGAAATCTCAGCGTTTCGCCCACAAGCTGCCCCTCGGCGTATTTGCCGAGGTTGGTGATGTAGGCTTCAAATACCGTCATTTGCACCTCCTTTTGTCAGCGCCTCCGCGATCCCCGCCATGATGTACTCGGCACATGGCAGCGCGATGGCGTTTCCCAATGCCCGATAACGGTGGGAGGATAGAATTTCCGCACCATCTGCGCCATACCTTGTCCAGCCCTCCGGCAGCCCCATGAGCCGCTCACATTCCGTTTCCGTGGGAAAGCGGACGCAGCCCCCGGCGGGATCGTCCTCATACCAAAAGGCAAAGGGCGAAATGCCACCCGCTAACAGAGTGGGAAAAGGGTCAGTTGGCAGTCCGAAGCTGTTTCGGAACGCTGTTTCCGTCCGCTCCTTGGCGGATGCCCGCATACGGAAGCATTGAAAGGGGCGGGTAATTGGTACACACCGCCCTGCTTCAATAAAAGAGCCTCGATCTCCGCAGGCGGCGGGCAGCCCGCGATCTCCGCCAAATGCAGGAAGTGACTGCATTTGGCGGGGCTTAAAAAGTATTTCGTGGGAATGCCGTCCTCCAAAGTCTGCCACAAGAAAGATGCGCTGCCGTCGTGCCAGCCGGGGGCTTGCCCAATGCTGGGCGTCCATGAGCCGCCAGCAGAGGTCAGGCGTTCGCCCTCGCACCATTCCGGCTCCTGCCCATCTTCCAGAAGCAGGCATTGAAACATCGGTGTCTGTGAAAGCGGATAGGACGGCTCTAAAATCCATCCGGTCATTTGATGAAAACGCTCCCATGACGTTTTCCCAAATAGCGATTGCTGGAAATAGACCATTTGTCGCCTCCCTCATTTCACGGATAATGCGGATGGCTTGAAAAAACAGACTGGATTTTTCTCCCGCAAGCCCCTTGCGGTTGCCGATCTGCGAAAGATTTTGGCACGGTGAGCCAAAGGTGATGATATGGACGGGCGGAAGTTCCCGCCCGTCCAGCTTCGTCACATCCCCCAAATGCGCCATATCGGGAAAGTGGCGTTTCGCGATGGAGATAGGGGCTTTTTCAATCTCGCTTGCCCATATTGGCTCAATGCCGCAGCGCACCGCCGCCAGCGGAAACACGCCGATCCCGTCAAACAGGCTCCCCAGCCGGAGTGCCGTCATCTTATCTGCGCCCTTGTCCCTTGACGGTCAAAATGCCCTCAAGGGTGGTGGCGGTGATCCCGAGCCGCTGGGCAACGGCGATGTCGTTCTTCATGGCCTCGGTGACAGTATGACCGCACACCACCAGCACATGAGAGCGGCGAAGCAGGTCACGCCCCATGTCGATGCCGCTCTTATGCTCCTCGGGAACGGCGTCATTGAGGAAAAGGGGCTGATAGAGCGTCGGGCAGATAGGCGAAAAGCCCGCCTCATACACCGTGCGGCAATACTGCGCCGCCAGCTTCGTATTTTCGTGGTCGCTGCTTACGCCTGCAGCGGTAATGTACGCAAGGGGTCGTTTCATTGTAAAATACCTCCGTTTTGTAATGTAGTAGTTCAACCCAAACCCCACGCCCTTTCCCATTCTTGGGAAAGGGGGCGGCTCTGGAGGATATATCCCCGCCGCTTGCCGGAGAAAAAGCATAGCCGGGACAGGCGGTCAAGGGCTGGCCGCTGAAAACAGCGGTGCGATGCACCCTTGACAGCCCGCTCCCGGCCATGCTGGAATACGGGCGGCGACGGGGGATATAACCACAAGAGCCATTCGGGGAAACGAAAGACCTCGGGACAAAAAGTCCCAAGGTCACTTTTCAAGATCTGTTTTCTTCTCGGGCTTGCCCAGCTCGGGCGGCTGCTTAGCTTTCCAGTCATCCAGCAGAGAAATGATTTTATCCTTCATTTCCCTCGGGGACTTGTCCTTGCCGAAATACTTTTCCAGTTCCGCACTATTGATGATCACCTTGTCTACCTCCTTTTTCTCCTGCGACAGAATCCCGTCGATCACATCACCGTTGAGCTTGCCGTCCTTGTCCAGCTCCCGCATTTTCTGTGCCTGCGTCAGCGAGGGCGAGGACTGCTGCCCCTCGATGGACACGGCGATATACCTCTGATTTTTGGGGCGGATGAATGAGATCTCCACCGCCGGGGTGAACGCCAGCTTTTTCTCGTCCACCATTTTCTGCAAATCCGGCACAAGCTCAGTCAAACGGATATACCGCTGCACCTGCTTGTAGTTCATACCGTTGCGATCTCCCACGACCTGCGTGGAGCGTTTTCCGGCATCCTTGTCCTCCTCACCGGGACGGGAGCCTTGGTGCTTGATGGCCTCCACCTGCATTTTCAGCGACTGCGCCTTTTCCGTGGGCAAAATACGCTCACGGTGACGGAGGTTGTCATCCGTCATAGCGAGGATGGCTTCATCGTCCGTCATGTTGCGGACGATACAGGGCATATTGCGATACCCGGCAAGCTCGCTTGCCCGCTGGCGGCGGTGGCCTGCGATGATCTCGTAGCCGCCATCCTCACGGGGACGCACCAGCGCTGGCTGATTGACGCCCGCCGCCTTGACCGACTCCACAAGCCCCTGCATCTCCGCATCGTCCCGGACACCAAAGGGATGATTTTTGAACGGGTGCAGATCAGACAGGTTGAGATAAACGATCTCCTCTTTTTTGGCACGGGTGGCGTCACGGGGCGCAGACGGCTCCGGCGTAATCTCCGCGCCAGCGGGAGCACCGCCCTTATCCACGGCAGGCTTCTCCGGGACGGGCTTGCTTTGGGACTTTTTGTCCCGAGGTTTGGGCGGCTTGGCCTTATCGGGAGCAGCCTTGCCCTCCTTGGGCGGACGCCCTCTTCCGGGTTTGGCGGCCTTGTCCTTTTCCGTGGGCGGCTTCTGCTTGACCGCCTTTTTCTCTTCCTTGGCCGCCTCGTCACGGGCAGCGGCAAAATCCACTACCTTGCCGGAATGTGCCGGGGCGGGATCGTCCTTGCCGAGCGTGGGCGGCTGCTCCTGCTCCTTTCCAGCCTTGGGGACTTCGGGAGCGGCAGGCTCCTCCACCTCAGCGTGGGTAACAGCGTCGGCGGGATCAGGCACGGCCTCGCCCATTTCAAAGAGCGCCGCCTGCCCCTCGTGTTCCAGCATGACCGCCTCCGCGTCAGTCAGCACAGGCTCGGGCGCAGGCTGCTCCGGCACAACGGCATTTTCTACCGTGGGAGCGGGAGCCTCGGCGGGCGGAACTGCCTCGGGAATGTTTTTCTTATCATCTGCCATTTGCAAACCTCCTTTTCGTGGCATGAAAAAAGCCAGTCCGCAGACTGGCCGCCACAATCATTTTTTCTTCGCTATGAGTAGAATAATATTTGAAATCGCTACATAGTCTCCATTGAGCGATTTTTACTTGTTTTTAGTTGCATTTATTCGTACAACTTCTCGTAATTTTAAACCGTCTATTAGAAATAATTTTTTACTATAGGATCAAAATTGAAAAGAAAAACATTGAAAAGAATGCGAGGTGTGTTATAATGACATTACCATACTTTATTTTGAGGAGGGGCAATATGCATTTTTTAACATTTCGCCTTTCTATTTTTGGCGATTTTAGCCAATTTACGCCTACTACGGCTAATACTATTGCTTGGACGCAGGCTCTACAAAAAGCGGGATATAATTATTTGCCGAGTATTTTTCAAACTCCTCAACAGGTTGTCAATATGCCGTTTCTTTCAGTTCAACTCGGCGCATCTGATAATCGCATGCAGTTTGTTTCCCCAACAGGCGATACTATAATCCGCATTTTGTCTGAACGCTTAGATGTAGAACTTACTCAGGGTGTTTCTGACAAGCCGGATGCATATCTTAAGGAAAAACTTGATTTTGCTTCTAAAATCATTAGGCTTATGCTTTCTGCGCTTGGAACTGAGTTAAGGGGAACTAGACTGGCCTATTATGTTGATGCCCTGATTCCTGAGCCAACAGATAAGGCATTTAACTCATTTTATCAAAAATTCAATTTGGGCATTTCTATGAACAATAAAGAAGACGAATGTTCTGAATGGAATCATCGTTTTAACAGAAGAATCTTTATTGATGTCGGAACAGATCATGAAGAAAAATGCAATGCAATTTTTTCTTTGGAATCAGGACTTTTGCAAACGGGTAATTTGATAACAAAGGAACAGCAAACCATTAAAGGTCTCCATCTTGCTGCCGATATTAATACGCTTGCGGAAAACTCTGTAGAGAGGTTTACCATCGATAACTTGGATGCTTTTGTAACAAATGCTCAAGATGTATATCTCAACATTCTTAAACAACTTGAGAACAAGTTGTCTGTTTCAAAGACATAATATGCTTTTAGGAAAGGAGAAAGATAATGAAGCAATCTATTCGATTTTCCATCAAATCCCCTGTTCCGAATATTGCAAATTCTACATTGAATGGCGATATTTTGGAAGCAAAACAGCAAGAACTCTTTTTCTCCGAACTCCGGGGCATACGGGATAAAGTATCTCAACTTTCGATTTTCGCAAGTGGCAACAACGACTCTTCAAATGAAGAGGTAATCAGTCTATATGAATTGCACACTATTTTCCCCAATAGTGGAACAGCAATTGCAAAGAGAAGTACTGATGAACAGAAAATTGCTAAAGAAAAACGGCTAATCTCAATTATCGAGAGTTGCTATTTTGAAGCTGGAATTTGGACAGAAGCAGATGAGTATTTTGAATCTTTGGTGAAATCAAACTCCTCTATTGAGTCACCACTTGCACTACTGTCAAACATTGTTAACCACAATTTATCAGACGATCATATTTTGGAGGGAGTTCTCCACATCCTTTCCAATTATAGCTACGACGAAATCGAACCGTTTGGAATAAGTGTAGCTATTGCCTGTGCAGTTAATCATTCTATAGTTATACAAGATCTGCTAATTTCGTGTTTTGAAAAGTGGAACACTGTGGATGCGATTGATATTCTTACTGGACTTCAATTGGAAGAACCGTGGTTATCTGAGTACAGAGATGATGTAGTTTCCCAGTTAACACAGAAAGATGCAAGTGCGTAAAGCGAGGAAAACATAATGGCGTATTATGTCCGAAAAATTGCGCGCGCAAAATGGGCGTTGCTGGAACAGGATGCGGAAAATATAATTGAGAATTACAAAGCGGATACCATTGCAAATGACATGAAAACACAAGGGAATACATTGTCTTTGTGGCGTGTCGAAAGCATGGATAAGAAGGACATTGATCCTGTAATTGTCATTAACAGTTTATTAGGGGACACGATTTCTAAAATAGACTTGATTTTCATCCCGGAAGATATGATAAGGGATTTCGCTCTAAAGCAGAAAGATGGTAATACTGTAGTTTCTAAGTATTGCAATCTTCATTATGATATAGTCAGTCTTACTGTAAAAAAGCATATTCTTTTTGCTAAGGATGTTGTCCTTAAAATATTTGCACTTGAGGAAGCTCGCTCTAAAAGTGATACAGCGGATGAGCAACCATCGTTAATAAAGAGATATAATGAAGAAACGCAATTTGTTATGGTCGACCAATGGATTCAGAGCGGAGAGATTAATATTAATCAGTTAAAAGACAGACAGAAAGAGGCGCTCCTAAAATGGCGCGAAAAGAAAAATAGGGCGTCTTAGGTAATTTTCATCCCGCCTATTGAACGCTCTTTTAGCCCGGTTTAGGGGGGTATGTAACCGCTCTAACCGGGAGCCCGGTTGAAGCGGTAAACAACCCCCGCACTAATTGAATAAGAAATTACTCAGCGCACCCCTTACATGGGGGTATAGCTCAGCTGGGAGCATGGTTGAAGCTGTAAACAACCCTACCAACGATTATGGAAACGCCACCCGTTGTCCTGTTGAGTGGCGTTGTTCTCGTCATTTTGAAATTTTAGAATGAATACCTCTTGCCGACTACCAGCAAACCGTTGATATATCTGTGTTTTTTGAGATCCTATAATTACACTCCGACCATGCAGAGTGTCCTTGTAGGATCTGAGTATCCTGTAATGGACACTCTGCTTTTTTATGTAGAGAATGGTGAAACGCCGGAGATGTCGCTGCTCACCCGTTCCCGCAGGCACAGCAGCTTGACCTTATGTTCGGTCAGCAGGTCGATGTACTGCTTTGTCATGCCCCAGTCCCGCCCTATGCGGTCAAGGCTGCTTATCAGCACCACATTCACCTTTCCGGCAAGGACGGCCTGTGTGACCTTTTCCAAGCCCGGACGGTCAAGGGCCAGGCCGTTGCCCTGCTCGGCGGTAGCACCGATAATGGTATATCCCGCTTGTTCCGCATAGCGGCGAAGCTGGGCGGCCTGTGCTTCAAGAGAAAAGCTGTCATCGTGGGCCACACGGCAGTATTCGGACAAGTACGAGAACATCGGCAGCCACCGGGTGGATCGCATCGCAGAGCAGCCGGAGATTCTCGACGAGCCTGCGGTGCCGCCCAAGGCCGGTTTCTCCGTCGAAAAGTACGTAAAAACTACCTTCCGGATGTACAACGCTCCCCGCAAAGAGGTGGAACTGCTCTGTGACAACGGCGTAATGGATGCGATTATCGACCAGTTCGGGCCGGACGTGCACACCTACGCCGGAGATCTGCAGAATTTCCGGGTCATTGAGGAAGTTGCCGTCGGCAAGGTGTTCTTCAACTGGATTTTCGGCTTCGAGGGCAAGGTGCGCATCAAAGCTCCGGCGGACGTAAAAGAGCAGTACCGGCAGATGGTGGAGAATGCGGCGAAGGTGTTATAACTCGCAGGAGGATTCCCATGATAGAAGAAAAAACCAGGCCCCGCTGCCGGTGGTGCAACCTGGCCAACCCCCTCTACGTCCGCTATCACGATGAGGAGTGGGGTGTGCCGTGCCACGATGACCACGCCCTGTATGAGCTGCTGATTCTGGAATCCTTTCAGGCGGGGCTGAGCTGGGAGACGGTGCTGAACAAGCGGCAGCGATTCCGGAAGGTCTACGACGGCTTTGACTTGGACAAGGTCTGCGCCTACGGCGAGGAAAAGATCGCCCAACTGCTCTCTGACGAGGGCATCATCCGCAACCGGCTGAAAATCCGAGCCAGCATCAAAAACAGCCGCATCTTCCGGGACATTCAGGAAGAATACGGCAGTTTTGACTCCTATATTTGGGGCTGGACAGGCGGGAAAATTATCCACGAAAATGACCCCGCCGTTACCACCAGCCCGCTGTCCGACGCCGTTTCCAAGGACCTGAAAAAGCGGGGTATGACATTCGTGGGCTCCACCATCATCTACGCCTATTTGCAGGCCATCGGCGTCATCAACGCCCACAGCGACGACTGCTGGCTGCATACGGATCCGGTGTAAACGGAATCATCCATCATATTACCTAGTAGTTAAGCAATAGTGTATTGTTAAAATATCAAAGGCTAAACAGTTCGAAGAAAATAATTATACCCTATTACACCCTTGATTTCAAGGGTATAATGGGGTATAATTCTGCATAGAATAGTATCTCACAGGAGGTGCGCGATGGACTTATCCGAGATGCAAACCCGGGCGGCAGAGCTGGAACAGCAGATTTCTGCTTTGCCCGCAGGCTCTGTCACGAAGAAAACAGTCAACGGCAAGGAGTATTTTTACCACCGTTGGACAGAAAACAAGAAGCGGCGGGAGAAGTATATTCCTGCTGACGAATTGGAGAATTTCCGTGCCCAGATCGAGCGGCGGAAGGAGCTGGAACAGGAGCTGAAGGCGCTGAAAAAGCAGCTGCCCAAGGCGAAATCTGCGAACCTTTCCGCGTTTACCACCAATGTCCGCACCAGCGAGGCGCTGCGTTCCTTCGCGGCATCTGTTCGCGGCTATCGCAGGCGCGAGTGCTTCCGGCAGCTGCACGACTTTGTCTACGGCGAGCCGCAGGACAAGGTGTTCATTCTTTACGGCCTGCGCCGGACGGGTAAAACCACCATGATCCGTCAGATTTTCGCGGAGATGAGCGACAAGGAGCTTGCCAAGGCAGCGTTTATTCAGATCACTGCAAAAGACACGCTGGCAGACGTGAACCGCGACCTCAAGCTACTGGAAGCGCAGGGCTTTCGCTATGTGTTCCTCGACGAAGTGACGCTGATGGAGGATTTCATCGAGGGCGCAGCGCTGTTTTCTGACGTGTTTGCGGCCTGCGGTATGAAAATCGTGCTCTCTGGCACGGACTCGTTAGGCTTCCTTTTTACCGAGGACGAGCAGCTTTACGACCGCTGCATCCTGCTGCACACCACATTCATCCCTTACCGCGAGTTTGAATCTGTCCTCGGCGTTCACGGCATCGATGAGTATATCCGCTACGGCGGCACCATGAGTCTCGGCGGCGTCCACTACAACGAGACCTCTACCTTTGCCAGCAAGGAAAGCACCGACGAATATGTGGACACCGCCATTGCCCGCAACATCCAGCACTCCCTGCGCTGCTATCAGTATGAGGGACATTTTCGCCATCTGCGGGATTTATACGAGAAGGGCGAGCTAACCAGCGCCATCAACCGGGTGGTGGAGGACATCAACCACCGCTTCACGCTGGAGGTGTTGTCGCAGGATTGGAAGTCCCACGACCTTGGCATTTCCGCCAGCAATCTGCGCCGGGATCGGAAGAATCCGACGGACATCCTCGACCGCATCGACCTTGCGCTTGTCACCGACAGCCTGCGGAAGCTGCTGGAGATCCGCAACAGGGCAGAGCAGACCGTGGCGCTGGACGATGTTCACGCGGCGGAGATCAAGGAGTATCTGGACTTGCTGGACTTAACGAAGGAGATCGACGTGCTGCATCTGCCGGATGTCAGCACGAAGTCCGGACGCACGGTGATCGCGCAGCCGGGACTCCGCTATGCGCAGGCGGACGCGCTGATCCGCAGTCTGCTGCTGGATGAGACGTTCAGTGCCCTGTCTCTGGCGGAGCGTACCGCCGTGCAGCAGCACATCCTGACCGAGATCAAAGGGCGGATGCTGGAGGATATCGTTTTGCTGGAAACCAAGTTGGCGAACCCGAAAAAGCAGGTGTTTGTGCTGCAATTCCCCGTAGGCGAGTTTGATATGGTGGTGTTTGACCCGGAGACGGGCTCCTGCCGGATTTTCGAGATCAAGCACAGCGAAGAAGCCGCGTCGCAGCAGTACCGCCATCTGATCGACGAGCAAAAATGCGCCCAGACCGAGCACCGCTATGGTCCGATCACCGGAAAGTTCGTCCTCTATCGCGGGGAAAGCCAAGTGATAGACGGCATTCAGTATCAGAATGTAGAGGAATATCTGAGAAGCCTTACATGACAGAACCGCCGCCCCGATTTTTCGTTCGGGGCGGCGGTTTTTACAATGCAACTTGTCATATGACAAGTTGTGACGTAAAATAAACTTGACGTATGACAAGTAGTGAAGCGGGGTGATTTTTTGGGGGGGTGAAAATGTGCATACGCGGCTTATGAAGGAAAAGCAGGATCTGACCTATTTGTCATGGTCTACCAACCGCAATTCTTTGGGGATTGGCGGTTCTTTTCTGAAAGCGTACTCCGAACTCGGCGGAACAAAGACTTACTATAAGCTTTCAAACTTTGATAAAGCACGCGGCATCATTGGGCATGAATGCGTGAACGAGCTGATCGTTGACCGGCTGCTGACGATATTGGGGATTCCTCATCTGTCCTATCAACTGATCCATGCAGACGTGACCGTAGACGGCAAGGCGCATGAAGTATATCTCTGCGCTTCGGAGGATTTCAAGGCAAAGAGCGAATCAAAGATTGCCTTGGATGCCTACAAGGAGGTGGATGTGTATCCACCTCAAAAAGCTCCCGCAGCACCGGCAGTCTCTTCACGATCTCTATTCGCCTGCACTTGGCGTAGACTGTCTCCCGAGGCCTCCCCAATAAAGCGGTAGAAGATACGGATGCTCTGCCGGTATGGGGTGCGCGGCCCAGCGACTTTCCTACCCTCCGGCAGGATCTTTTCACCGATCTCAATACGCTCAACGAAAGTGTGCAGTATAGCTATGACTACGACTCCAACGGCAATCTCATCAGCGTGGTAGACCTGCAAAAGAACAAAACCAAATATGATTACGATTCCAACAACAATTTGGTAAAAATGACCTTGCCAAATGGGGATAGTCAGTCGTATACTTATGATAGTTACCACAATGTGATCAAGGCGGTAAGTCCGGAGGGCGTTACCTCTCAGTTCACCTATGACACCGATTATCTGGTAGCCGGCTTGTGTGGTGGGCTTGGTGGATTGAATGTTGGAAGAACCGCTTCCGCAATTATTGGTGCGGTTACAGGGTTTGTTGGTTCCATTTATGATAACACAACGTCTGGCAAGAAAGTATCATTTGGTGAGCTAATTTTAGATGCCACATTAGCGGCTGGGTTTGGAGCTTTGAACAGCGTTTTAGATCCTGGATTTAACAGCACGAAAATGGATAAACTGTCAGGACGTATACTAGGAACCGCAAAAAAAGCGATGGACAAAATATCAGCTGGAAAACCCGTAACCAAGGTAGTGAAAAATGCGCTCCGGTCCGATGTAAAGAGAGTAGCCGCTTCGGCTATTAGCGGGTTTGGTGTTGGCTTTGCATATAGCATGACGTTTTGGGGTAGCCGCAAAGCCGGAAATGCTATTTATCGAGCGTATAGGTGAGAGATAGATGTCGAAAAAAAAGAAGCGGCAATCCTTTACTGTAAGAGATTGTCTGACGATAATGGGATTTCTCGTTATATTCTTTTTCTTTACTATAGGCAACATAAACGAAACACAACAGAGCACGTCGGAAAACTCGCACTATCAAACGGTAACGATCCGTCAGCTGTGGACAAGCCGCAGCTATTGTTCTTCTCATGGAAAAATGGAATCCACGGATGGCGTAGTGTACAATCTTCCGGATGATGTGTATGCCGTTCTTTGCGAAAAAGACGCGATTGGACAAACAATCCACATCTATGTGTATGATAAGTTCCCGCTTCCCTGGGGACGGCTGGACCCTTGCGTCATTACAGCAGAGATTGATGGCGCTGTGGTTGGCTCTGTAGATGCGTACAACTTGGACTCTGTACTTGTTCGGATACTTACGTTCAGTATGGGTGGTTTTGCTCTCTTATTCGCAGTGCTGCTGATATACATTAATATTCAGGAGCTTCCCAGCGTAAGAAAACGGCAAAAGATGCGCTCACAGATTAAGCGGCAGAAGGCAATGGAGAAGAAAGCCCGTTCCATGACTCAGGAAAACGGGAAGTAACGTAAGTCCTCGCCCAAGCCAATAACGGACGTGGCCGTCAAAAGACGGCCACGTCCGGACAGCAAGCAGCACCTATGCCTATGACAAGGACAACCGGCTGACCAAGGCGACGGAGGGTGCCATCTCCGCCAACTACACCTACGACAGCTTCAGCCGCATGACGGGGCTGACTGTTAAAAATGGCAGCAGCCCCGTGGTCAGCACCACGGTCACTTATGTGAATCCAAGCTCGTCAGCCACCTCCACCCAGGTGAAAACCTGGAACAACGGCAAGGCTACCTACACGTACACCTATGACAACAAGGGAAATATTACATCCTTTACCGGCGGCGGACAGGAATTTGATTACCAATATGAAAGAATGACTGTATGAAAAACCCAGAAGCAAATACTTTACGTATTGAACCCCGAAAGTTTCATGCAGCTGCGGTAGGAATGGCGATGGTGCTGGCATATGTGGATTATGAATACTTCGTTCAGACATTTTGCTGGGTTTTTCAGCCACCCATACGCATAGCAATTGACACGGTCACGATTGTCTCCCTGGGCATTATATTTAACGTATTATCTTTTGCTCATATTATCGCTACCAGCCGAACATATATTGTGTCTACTAAGGGAATTACCGTGACTTTTCTGGGTGTCTTTCGCCGCCTATATCCATGGCAGCGGTTTCAAATTGTAGGTGTGTTCCCGGTAGATAAGATGGGTAGCACGGAAGTGGGGCAGCCATTTTTGATGGTTTGCAGTACCAAACCGATTCGGACGACAGCTGGTGGGGCTTTTCAGTTGGAATCCGCTATTTACTGTTGGCCTCACATTTTGATTTTTCCACTACTGCCGGGCGAGGAACGCATGCAATTTGAAAGCCTGCGGCGGGGGGAAATACCTCCCGATCAGGGGGACCAGGAACCCGACCAGAGTGAATAATCGTCCCGGCTGACGGACGTGGCCGTCAAAAGACGGCCACGCCCGGACAGCAAGCAGCACCTATGCCTACGGCAACGCTGATTGGCCGGACCTGCTGACGGCGTATAACGGGAAGTCCATCACCTACGACGCCATAGGCAACCCCCTGTCCGACGGCACATGGACCTACGCCTGGCAGCACGGCCGCCAGCTGGCGTCCATGAGCAAGAGCGGCAGCATCACCTACGGCTACAATGCCGACGGCAAGCGCATTTCCAAGACAGTCAACGGCACAACGTACAACTACTCTTACCTGGGCGATCAGCTGACGGAGATGACCTGGGGCAGCAACAAGCTGCATTTTATCCGTCCATGTGCGTCTTCGCGCCCAGCAGCGCGGCGTAGGCCGCATTGTGTGCAGACAGCAAAACGCAGCCCCGTTTCAGACGGGGCTGCGTTTTGGCCTGTATGGGTTTATATTTGCTTTCGTAAGTCACAGCGGCTGAAAACTTCGTTCTCCTTGTAGCGCACGCTGTCTGCTGCTGCGGCCTTATCCGCTTCATCGAGCTTCATCTCAATCTCATCCGTCAGCGCGGCCTCAATCTTCTGCTTAGCGTCAGCCTTGGGCGTGATCCCGAGGTGGATACGCCGGACGTCAAGACGCTTTTTATTCATTACAAATTCTTTGAAAAGTTATAAAAGTGACCGTATTCAGAAGAATACGGTCACTTTTGGAGCTTGTGGCCGGATTCGAACCGGCGACCTGCTCATTACGAGTGAGCTGCTCTGCCAGCTGAGCCACACAAGCGCATGTGCTTCCGAGGGGAAGTCACAAGCTGTATTGTACCATGTTTTGCCCTGCCCGTCAACCATAAATTTTGTGCTCCGGCAGGGAATACGGCGCGTAATCATGAAGCCCCAGGTGCAGAAAATTTCCTCCGGAGAAACAATTCCTTGCTGCGGCAAGCTGCTTTGAGGCTCTTGACCGGCGAGCCAGAAATGCGTGGCTTTTGTCGAAACGGGGAATTTTCGTGACTTTTCTGACGGGATCGTGAAAGGATTATCCGTTTACATAATGCTTGTTCCGGAAACGTTTTACAAGGAGTTATCCACATTTTCCACAGGGTTTTCCACAAAGGCAAAAACCGGTACAGCGCAATCATTTTCGACGATTTTACCAGTTATTTACCAGACCGCAAAACAGGGAAGTGCACAGGGAGAAATCCGGCAAATCAGTTTACATAATCACATAATTTCCGAATATGGGTCAAAAGCTGTCCTTCTTGCAGATATGACAGAGGTTGATGCAGGGCCTCAGCCAAAATACTTGTCACGAAAGGGAACATGGTCCACCTGGAAGCTGCGGCCCCGGAGGTATTCCAGCAGTCCGGCGTCCGTGGGGAAGTCGAAGGTCAGACGATAGGAGTACAGAGCCTGCCGGGTCTCGCCGTACCGGCGGTTGGCGGCACCGTTACCGTACTTGCCGTCTCCCAGCAGGGGACAGCCCAGGTCGGCCATGGTGGCCCGGATCTGGTGGGTGCGGCCCGTCAGCAGCTGGACCTCCAGCAGGGACAGCTCCCCCCGGGTTCCTAAGGTCCGGTAGCGGGTGACGGCGGTTTTTCCGCCGGGCACCGGCCGGTGATAGACAGACACCTGCTTTTTCTGCTCGTCCTTCAGCAGGAAGCAGGACACCTCGCCCTCCGGGGGACGGGGCCGTCCCAGGGTGACGCACAGGTAACGCTTGTCGATCTCCCGGTCCCGGATCTTCTCATTGATGATGCGCAGGGTCTCGGCGTTTTTGGCGGCGATGACGATGCCGCCGGTGTTCCGGTCGATGCGGTTGCACAGGGCCGGGGTGAAGGCGTTTTCCCACCGGGGATTCCACTCCCGCTTCTGATACAGATACGCCTGGATGTGGTTGATGAGGGTGTTGACCTTCTCCGTTTCGTCGGCGTGAACCACCAGCCCAGGGCGTTTATTCAGCAGCAGCAGATTCTCGTCCTCATACACGATGTCCAGGCTGGGCTTGAACAGGGTCAGGAAAAGATTGTCCTCCCGGGGCTTGTCAAAGAACTCGTCGTTGATGTATAATTGCAGAACATCCCCCTCCTGGAGCCGCTGGTCCCGCTGGGCCCGGGCTCCGTTGCACTTGATGCGCTTGAGGCGGATGTATTTTTGCAGCAGAGCCGGGGGCAGCAGGGGCAGACTCTTGGACACGAAGCGGTCCAGCCGCTGCCCGGCGTCGTTTTTTCCGATGGTGATCTCCCGCATAGAGGGGCCTCCCTTACCGATAGAATTCCAGTCTGCTCTTATTCTACCTTGTTTTTCAAAAAAGTCAAAATATTTGTGAGAAAATGTTTGACAAAGAGAGTGAAATTCAGTATAATACTACTCGTGTCATTGCGAGGTGTACTATGATTCTGAATGTGAACCGGATTCTGCATACCCCCGGCGCCAGCCAGGATTTCCATTTTGAGATGGACTTGTCCGACTTGGAGTTCGGTGGGGAGAGACCCGTGGTTCACCCGGTTGCTGTGGACGGCAGGGTGTATAACCAGGCGGGTGTGCTGCTGTGTGAGCTTCAGGCCAGTACAACGCTTCGCTGCGTATGCGACCGGTGCATGGAGGAGTTCGACTCTCCCAAAACTGCGTCCTTCTCCTGCATTCTGGCGGAGGAGAAGCAGGATCAGGAGAATGACGACATTGTTCTGCTGGACCACGACGAGGTGGATCTGGCGGATCTGGCCAGCACCGCGTTCATCCTCGATATGGACACGAAAACCCTCTGCTCCGAGGACTGCAAGGGCCTTTGCCCAGGCTGCGGCGTGAACCTCAACCGCGAGGCATGCCGCTGCAAAAAGCAGGTCGATCCCAGACTTGCCAAGCTGGCTCAGCTGCTTGCACAGGACGACGAGTGAGAATATGAAAATACATTACTGCTCAGGCAGTTAAGACCAAGGAGGTGTCAACATGGCAGTACCTAAGGGAAAAGTATCCAAGCAAAGACGCAATAAGAGACGCAGCTCCGTCTGGAAGCTGGCGGCTCCCGGTCTCGTGGCATGCCCCAAGTGCGGCGCGCTGCATCTGCCTCACAGAATGTGCCCGGAGTGCGGTACCTATAACGGCCGCGAGGTCAAGCACGTTGAGTCTGTGGCAGCAGGCAAGTAAAATACCGTGTGTCCTTGTTAGGAGGGAAGATTTTCATCTTCCCTCCTTGCTTTTTGCCCAATTTTCGGCTAAAATGGTTGTATATAGATGAGACTGTCGAAAAAACCGGAAATCTTCCGCCATCGGAAAGGAAGATCGTTACGAAAGAAACCCATCAGGGGTGTCTTTCGTTTGCAATCACAGGTTTTCCAGAACTTTTTAAGTTCTGGAAAACCGCACACAGCTTGTCGAAAAAGACTTTTTTGACAAGCTGATATAGATGAATGGGAGAGATCCATATGATGCGTCTGACCTTCCTGATGCTGTTTGGAAATGCCATATTTTACCTGATCCAGGCGGTTTCCTGCTGCCGGATCCTGACCCGGCGCTTTTCCTGGCCGGTGATGGTCCTGGGCTTCGCCGTCGGCTATCTGCTGTTTGTGCTCCCGGCGATCCCGTTTCCGGAGACGGGGATGATACGGGGTATGATTGCACTGGTGAGCTTTCCGCTGGTGGATATGGTGCTGTTCCGGGATAAATGGTACAGGTGTCTGTTCTGCGGCGTGGCGGTGGTGCTGATCATGTCGGCTGCGGATATGATATCGGCGGCCGTTCTGCTGACGCCGGAGCAGCTGCGCCAGGGGCTGACCTTTCAGCCCATTCCGGTGCAGCTGACGTCCTATGCCATCTTCCTGTCGGCGTCGGCGTTTTTCCTGTGGATGTTCACCCTGCTGATGAACCGCTATAAATATCGCCTGTCCGGAAGGGAGTGGGCTCTGTACCTGCTGTTTCCCGTCAGCCAGTGCCTGCTGCTGTATGGCTGGATGATGCTGTGCCGGCTGGATTTCAGCGCCAACCGCATGTGGATTCTGCTGGCGGGGCTGGTTACCTGCGTGGCGGCGGACGCCGCCCTGTTCACGGCGGTTCGCGGTATGGCCCAGCGGGTGGAGCTGCAGGCGGAAAACGACCTGCTGGCCCAGCAGATCGACCGCCAGAAGGAGCACTATGCGGCCATTACGGCCCAGTATGAGAACATCCGCCGGATCCGCCACGACATCGCCAATCATCTGTACACCATGGACCTGCTGCTGAAGGAGGGGCAGTATGCGCAGGCCCAGGACTACTTTGCGGAGGTGTCCCAGGTCAGCCGCTACAAGTCCGACCTGGGCAGCTGCGAAAATCCTGTGGTGGACGCCTTCCTGTATGCCCGGGCGGAGGATCTGAAGGCCCAGGGCTTTGACGTAGAGTTCCAGGTCGCTGTCCCGGCGGAGTGCGGCATCCGGAACGCGGATATGGTGGTGGCCTTCGGCAACCTGCTGGACAACGCGGCGGAGGCCTGCCGGAATGCCGGGGAGAAGCGAATCGCCCTCTCTGCTGGTATGGAGCGGGGGTATCTGCACATCCGGGAGCAGAACCCGGCTCCGGTGGGACCTGTTTCCCATGACCGGCGAATCCCGGAGCTGGAGCGGGGAATCGGGCACCATATCCTCCGGGAGCTGGCCGGGAGGTATGACGGCAGTTTCACCTGCCATGTGGAGCACAATGAATTCCTGGTGGACCTGTTCCTGCGGGAGCCGGAAATGTGACAGGTATATAGATCGCCCCCGCCCGGCATTGCGCCGGGCGGGGGCTGCAGCTATCTATGACAGGATTCAGTTTTTCAGGCTCTGCTCCACAGCAACGGCCACAGCCACGGTGGCGCCCACCATGGGGTTATTGCCCATGCCCAAAAAGCCCATCATTTCCACATGGGCAGGCACGGAGGAGGAGCCGGCGAACTGCGCGTCGGAGTGCATACGGCCCATGGTGTCGGTCATGCCGTAGCTGGCGGGGCCGGCGGCCATGTTGTCCGGATGCAGGGTGCGGCCGGTGCCGCCGCCGGAGGCCACGGAGAAGTACTTCTTCCCCTGCTCGATGCATTCCTTCTTATAGGTGCCGGCCACAGGGTGCTGGAAGCGGGTGGGGTTGGTGGAGTTGCCGGTGATGGACACGTCCACGCCCTCGTGGTGCATGATGGCCACACCCTCCCGGACATCGTCGGCGCCGTAGCAGCGGACGTCGGCACGCTCGCCCTCGGAATAGCGGATCTCGCGGACGATATTCAGCTTGCCGGTGTAGTAGTCGAACTGGGTCTGCACATAGGTGAAGCCGTTGATGCGGCTGATGATCTGGGCGGCGTCCTTGCCCAGGCCGTTGAGGATTACCCGCAGGGGTTGCTTGCGGGCCTTATTGGCGTTCTTCACGATGCCGATAGCGCCCTCGGCGGCGGCGAAGGACTCGTGGCCCGCCAGGAAGGCGAAGCACTTGCTCTCGTCGCTGAGCAGCATAGCGCCCAGGTTGCCGTGGCCCAGACCCACCTTGCGGTCGTCGGCCACGGAGCCGTCGATGCAGAAGGACTGCAGGCCCACGCCGATCATCTTGGCGGCCTCGGCGGCGGTCTTGACGCCGGACTTCAGGGCGATGGCTGCGCCAACGGTGTATGCCCAGCAGGCGTTTTCAAAGCAGATGGGCTGAATTTCCTTGACGATCTCATAGGGATCGAAGCCCCGGGCCTTGCAGAGCTCCCGGCACTCCTCCACGGAGCCGATGCCGTACTGAGCGAGGACGCCATTGATCTTGTCGATTCTTCTTTCGTAGCTTTCAAACAGTGCCATTTTTCCGTCCTCCTCTTATTCCTGCCGGGGGTCAATATACTTGGCGGCATTGTCGAACTGACCATAGTGCCCCTTGGCCTTTTCCAGAGCCGTGGCGGCGTCATCGCCCTTCTTGATGAAGTCCATCATCTTGCCCAGGCTGATGAACTCATAGCCCACGATCTCGTCCTCCTTGTTCAGGGCCACGCGGGTGACATAGCCCTCGGCCATCTCCAGATAGCGGGGGCCCTTGGCCTTGGTGGCGAACATGGTGCCCACCTGGCTGCGCAGGCCCTTGCCCAGGTCCTCCAGGGAAGCGCCCACGGACAGGCCGCCCTCGGAGAAGGCGGACTGGGACCGGCCATAGACGATCTGCAGGAACAGCTCCCGCATGGCGGTGTTGATGGCATCGCACACCAGGTCGGTGTTCAGAGCCTCCAGAATGGTCTTGCCGATGAGAATCTCGGAGGCCATGGCGGCGGAGTGGGTCATGCCGGAGCAGCCGATGGTCTCCACCAGCGCCTCCTCAATGATGCCGTTTTTGATGTTCAGCGTCAGCTTGCAGGCACCCTGCTGGGGAGCGCACCAGCCGATGCCGTGGGTAAACCCGGAAATATCGGAAATCTCCTTGGCCTGGACCCACTTGCCCTCCTCGGGAATGGGAGCCGGACCGTGATAAGCGCCCTTGGCAACGGGACACATATGCTGTACCTCGGTGGTATAGATCATAGCGAATTCCTTCCTTCTAAATAATGAGGGATGTCCTCTTGTACCCCATTATAGCAAGTCTTCCGTGAATTTGCAAGTAATATTCCGAACGTTCCATGCAGCGAAAAAGCGGGCATCCACGCTCCGGATGCCCGCTTTGGCCTAAAAGGGCGTTATTCCGTTGTGTGCTTCTCCTTGCCGAAGTGCAGCTCGCGCATACCCTCCACCTCGTCGCAGATGGGCTTGAGGTTGCAGGAGCCGCAGTCGGTGGGCATACCCTCCAGAATTTTGCTGAGGCTCATGGTGATATCCCGGACCGTTTTGGCTTCTTGCTCCAGAGCGGCATAGTCCGCGTCCGGGGCGGTGATGAAAATCAGCTTCACTGCCAGGATGTTGGGATTCTGCTTATACTGGCGGATGAAATCGTTGCCCACGGCCCGGAAGCTGATGCCCTTTTTCAGGGCGGCGCTGCTCAGGCGCACCTGCTCCCGGTTGGACTCGGAGGAGGTGCGGATCATGTATCCCTTGGGGAACACATGGTATTTCACGAAGTCCATGTCCTGGATGGCCCGGAAGGCCTGCTCCGTGTCGTCCTCGTCGTCGGACTCGATGTCCCCCACCCGCAGCAGGGCGATGCGGGCATAGGCGCTGTCACCCCGAAGCTCTGTGAGGTCGGGGCCGAAAACCAGAATCTCGTCCCGCTCCACCAACTGGGCGCTGGTGGTGACGCAGGTGAAATTCACGGCGGGCTTGCTGCTGCCGCCCAGCTCATAGGCGGCGTCCCGCAGCATCACCAGCTCAAAGGAGCCGGTGTCCTCCCAGGCCCCCTGGGATTCATAGGGGCAGCGCCGGGGGGTGGAGGAGCCGGTCAGCTCCTCCACCTTGCGGATGATCGAATTATACAGCTCCATCAGAACTTGATGTCCACTTTCTTCCGGTCAAAGATCTTGTTCACCTGCACATAGGCCCAGCCCAGCAGCTTCTGGTCCAGGTTCCAGAAGTACACCACGAACAGGACGCCGATGATGGCGGAGAAAATGGCCGCGATCTTGCCCAATACCTTCAAAAACTTACACATAGTTGTCTCCTTTCCTCTGCCGCCTGCGGCAGATGGGGCCTAATTCCCTCAGCGGGCCATGCCCTTCTGGCGGGCGTACTCGGCGGCGCCCAGGGCGCCCATCAGCTGGGGATCGGTCTTCAGGTCGATGACCTTCAGCTTCAGCACCCGCT
>ENA-OZAN01000302-OZAN01000302.1-human-gut-metagenome-genome-assembly--contig:-NODE-302-length-22761-cov-5.345503_pt1 | contig 22761 bp, 19 predicted proteins | sample MGYA00243305_ERZ653507 | MGnify/ENA primary metagenome ERZ653507 (study PRJEB26926, sample SAMN06164915) | human gut metagenome | biome: ENVO:00009003; feature: ENVO:2100002; material: ENVO:00002003... | reverse complement strand
CTGATGGGTCTGAGCATCGAGGAGACGGAATACGCCGCCGAGATCGCCATGGAGCACCACCTCGGCCTGACGTGCGACCCGATCTGCGGCCTTGTCCAGATCCCGTGTATCGAGCGCAACGCCGTGGCTGCCAAGCGCGCCATGGACGCCTTCAACCTGTCCGGCCTGCTGTGCGGCTCGCGCAACATCAGCTTCGACATGGTCGTGCGCACGATGAAGGAGACCGGCCTGCACATCAGCGCAAAATACCGCGAGACCTCCGAAGGCGGCCTTGCAAAGCTCTATGACCGCCGCGCCGCGAATTGATATTTGGACAAAAACAGCTTGAGAGAGCCGTACTCGTCTGCTATAATAGGTGCAAAACATACTCGAAATAAGAGGAGAGATCAGCATCCATGAAACTTGGTATCGTCGGACTGCCGAACGTCGGCAAGTCCACGCTGTTCAACGCGATCACAAATGCGGGCATTCCCGCCGATAATTACGCCTTCTGCACCATCGATCCGAATGTCGGCGTCGTGGCCGTGCCGGATGCGCGTCTGGAGTGGCTGCGCGACCTGCATCAGCCGAAGAAATTCACGCCCGCCACGATCGAATTCGTCGACATTGCAGGCCTTGTCAAGGGCGCGTCCAAGGGTGAGGGCCTCGGCAACAAGTTCCTTTCGAACATCCGCACGACGGACGCCATCATCCACGTCGTGCGCTGCTTTGACGACCCGAACGTCACCCATGTCGAGGGCAGCACAGACCCGCTGCGCGACATCGACATCATCAATCTCGAGCTCATCCTCGCCGACGCCGAAATGTGCGAGCGCCGCGTGGACAAGGCCCAGAAGGCCGCCAAGGGCGGCGACAAGCGCTTCAATCACGAGGTCGAGGTTTTCACGGCCCTGCGCGACTATATGAACGAGGGCAATCTGGCCCGCACGTTTGAATGCTCCGAGGATGACGCCGCCATGATCGCCACCAGTGATCTGCTGACGCTCCGCAAGACGATCTACGCTGCAAACCTGAGCGAAAACGACGTGAACCAGCCCGAGGCCTGCAAGTATTTCACGCAGGTGCAGGAGCTGGCCGCGAAGGAGGGCAGCGAGGTTCTGCCCATCTGCGCAAAGCTCGAAGCCGACATCGCCGAGCTGGACGAGTACGAGGAGCGCCAGATGTTCCTCGAAGAGATCGGCCTGAAGGAGTCGGGCGTGGCGCGTCTGATTAAAGCGGCCTATAAATTGCTGGATTTGCAGACGTTCTTCACGACCGGTGCCGACGAGAGCCGTGCCTGGACTTTCCGCCGGGGAATGAAGGCGCCCCAGACCGCCGGCATCATCCACACCGATTTCGAGCGGGGCTTCATCCGTGCCGAAGTCATCAAGTACGACGACTATGTGGCGCTGGGTTCCGAAAAGGCTTGCCGCGACCAGGGCAAGATCGGGGTCGAGGGTAAGGAGTACGTGGTGCAGGACGGCGATATCATGCACTTCCTGTTCAACGTGTAGTGCTGCGCTGCCGTTTACGGTAGCGGGCGGGGCGCTGCCGGATGCGGTGATTGCGTCCTGTTGAAAACGCCGGGCCGGAAGCGGTCGATGAATTGCGGCGGGTTAGCAAGTATAATTCTTAAAATATTACGGTTATGAAAGCGTATTGGAAGTACCTCATCATCGGTGTGGCGATCGTCGTCAGCGCCTGGTTGCTCGCAAGGGCGTATACATATAAATACCACGCGCAGGAGACGATCGTGGTGACGGGCCTCGGCGAAACCGAGTTCTCGTCCGACCTGATCGTCTGGAACGGTTTCATCACCGCCGAGGCGCAGAACGTCGAAGCGGGATACGCGCAGATCGAATCCAGCAAGAAGAAGGTGTACGACTACCTCCTCTCGAAAGGAATCGCTGCCGACGCCGTGGTCTTCCAGTTCGTGAATGTCAATAAACAGTACGAGCCGGTCTATTCGGCCAATGGCAGTTGGGCCGGACAGCGGTTTACCGGTTACCGGCTTTCGCAGGGTTTCACCGTCGAGTCGAAGAGTGTCGATGCCGTCGAGAATGTTTCGCGTGAAATCTCTTCGCTGATCGCCCAGGGCGTTTCGATCGAGGCTATGCAGCCCGATTATTACTATACGAAGCTCGACGACGTGAAGTTGTCGCTCATCGAGAAAGCCTCGGCCGATGCCCGTGTCCGTGCCGAGAAAATTGCGGTCAATGCCGGAGCGAAGCTCGGCGGAGTGGCTTCGGCCCGTATGGGCGTGTTCCAGATCACGGGCGCCAATACCAACGAGGAGTTCTCGGCCGGAGGATCGTTCAACACCTCGAGCCGGCAGAAAAAAGCCCGTATCACCATGCGGGTCGAATACCGCATTAAGTAAACGGTATGGGAAATCGTGCAAAAATCGCCCGGGCGCTTACCTCCCGATGGACGGAACGGGTATTTTTCGTCCTGCTTCTCGCAGCGGTCGCTTTGAGGGACGATGCGGTCTGGCGTGTGGTATCGGGTGCCTTCGTAGTGTGGGTGATGTGTGCGCTGTGGGCCGTAGCGCCGACTTTGCGCAAACCTGCCCGAGGGGGTGCAGCGACGCAGGATGCGGCCGGTCGCAAGACGGCCGAATCCGAACATGACGATAAAAAGGAAATCAACAAAGAGTAACGAAATATGGAAAGACCTGTCCGGGTGCGCTTCGCACCCAGCCCTACGGGGCCTCTGCATATCGGCGGCGTACGTACGGCGCTTTATAACTACCTGTTCGCGCGTCGGCACGGCGGTACGATGATTCTTCGTATCGAAGATACCGACTCGCAGCGTTTCGTGCCGGGTGCCGAGGAGTATATCCTCGAGTCGCTCAAGTGGTGCGGCATCGAGATCGACGAGGGTGTCGGCGTCGGCGGCCCTCATGCGCCGTACCGCCAGAGCGAGCGGCGCGACATCTACCTGAAATACGCGAAACAGCTCGTGGAGTCCGGATGGGCCTACTACGCTTTTGATACTGCCGAGGAGTTGGACGCCCTGCGCAAGGAGTACGAGGCGCGCGGCGAAACTTTCGCATACAACTATTCGATCCGCGAGAAACTGCCTACGTCGCTCTCTCTCTCGAAAGAGGAGGTCGCAGCCCGCATCGCGCGGGGCGACCAGTGGGTCATTCGCTTCAAGATGCCCGAAAACGAGATCGTCGAAATGGACGACCTGATCCGGGGGCATGTCGAGGTGAACACTTCGACGCTCGACGACAAGGTGCTCTATAAGTCGGCCGATGCGCTGCCTACGTACCATCTGGCGAATATCGTGGACGACCGTCTGATGGAGGTGTCGCACGTGATCCGTGGCGAGGAGTGGCTGCCGTCGTTGCCGCTGCATTATCTGCTGTACCGGGCCTTTGGTTGGACGGACCTGCAGCCCCGCTTCGCGCATCTGCCTCTGCTGCTGAAACCTACGGGCGGTGGCAAACTCTCGAAGCGCGACGGCGACAAGATGGGGTTCCCCGTGTTCCCGCTCTTCTGGAAATCCCCGACGGGCGAAACCGCACGCGGTTACCGCGAGGACGGTTATTTCCCCGAGGCGTTTATCAACATGCTGGCGTTGCTGGGGTGGAATCCCGGCACCGAGCAGGAGATCTTCTCGATGCAGGAGCTGATCGACAACTTCTCGCTGGAGCGCGTTTCGAAATCGGGCGCCCGCTTCCAGCCCGACAAGGCCAAGTGGTTCAACGCCCAGTATATGCACCATAAGAGCGACGCGGAACTGGCCGCACTGTATCAGCCGATCCTGCGCGAGCACGGCATCGAGGTTTCGGACGAGTTGGCCGGGCGTGCCGCAGGCATTATGAAAGAGCGGGCCACGTTCATCACCGATCTGTGGGATCTGACCTCGTTCTTCTTCGTCGCTCCGACTCAGTACGATGAGAAGCAGGCTAAGAAGTATTGGAAGGGCGATAATCCGGCTATGCTGCGCGAACTGCGCGAGGTGCTGGCCGGCATCGACGATTTTTCGCTCGAAAATACCGAGCGGATCGTGCACGGCTGGATCGAGCAGAAGGGCTATTCGCTGGGACAGGTGATGAACACGCTGCGCCTGGCGCTGGTCGGAGCCGGCAAGGGTCCCGGTATGTACGACGTTACCTCTTTCATCGGGAAGGAGGAGACCCTGCGTCGTATCGACAACCTGCTGCGTAATCTGAAGCCGGGCGAATAGGGATGGAGATCGAACAGCAGATCTGGGGCGCCACTTCGGAGGGCGAGGCCGTTGTGCTCTATACGCTGCGCAATGCCGCAGGTGCCGAAGTGCGGCTTTGCAATGTCGGCGCGGCTGTCGTGTCGATTCTGGTTCCCGATCGTGACGGACATTTGGCGGATGTGGCGCTGGGTTACAAGGATTTCCGCAGTTATTTCGGCGATCCGGCCCTGTGCGGCAAAAGCATCGGCCGCGTGGCCGGTTGCATCGCTTACGGGACGATGCGGATTGACGGCGAAGAATACCGCTTGGATATAAACGGCATGGCCGGGCATCTCAACGGCGGTGTGAAGGGCTTCGCCGGGCGCTTGTGGGAGAGCCGTGTCGAAACCAACCGGGTCGTGATGTCGCTCTCTTCCGACGACGGCGATCAGGGGTATCCCGGTAATTTGCAGGTCGAGGCCGCTTTCGATTTCGACGAAGATAATGCGCTGGAAATAACTTATATCGCTCGAACCGACCGGACGACGCCCGTGAACATGGCCTGCAACCTGCTGCTCAATCTGGGCGGCGAGGGCAGCGGGTCGGTACTCGACCACGAGCTGCGGCTCGATGCTTCGACTGTTTTGGAAGCGGACGATCGTCTGATTCCTACCGGGAAACTGCTCGGTGTTGCCGGTACGCCCGCCGATTTCCGTTCACTGCGCCGCTTGGGCGAGGGCGTCGATTCCGATTTCGACCGGATCCGGATGCTGCGGGGGTACGACCACTTCTTCCCCGTGGACGGTTGGCGGCAGAATATCCTGACCGAAGTCGGCGAATTGCGCGATGCACGTTCGGGACGCCGGGTGGAGATTCTCTCTTCGCAGCCCGGCGTGACGCTCTACACCGGCAATCGCTTGGGCGGCGGATGCCCCGAAACGAAGTCGGGCGGCCGCTACCGGGATTACGAAGGGGTCGCCGTCGTCTGTCAGGGGTATCCCGATGCGGTCAATCGGCCGGAATTTCCTTCTCCGCTGCTTGCGCCTGACGGATTTTATTGCCAGAAGACCGTCTATCGGTTCGGTACTTTCCGGTAGGTGATGACTCTCCCCAGGCTTGCCCTGTCCCGAGGAAGATACCGGATTTTTCAACTGTCGGAGCCGGAAAACGGTCCCGGGTTTTGCCTGGTTCCGGGTTGTAAACGTTTTTTTCGGCAAATATCCGAACAGTCGGTTTTTCGTCGCTGTCCGCCGCATTCGGAGTGAGCCGTTCGAACAAAGCTGTGCGCCATTCCTGGGGTCGAGCCGGGTGGCGTACTCTTTTTGTGATGCGGTGCGATTTTCCGAAATTTAATGTTATCTTTGCGCCCGTATTCTTGAAGGGGTGCCTTACTGTCAGGCTGAGATTATACCCATTGTACCGGATACGGGTAATGCTGAAACCGGGAATCTATAATCGATACGACATACCCCTTTTCTGTTCTTTTAATTCAATTAAAGTTATGAAAAGGATTTTCTTACTGCCGCTTACGGCTGCGGCTGTCTGGTGCGCGATGCCGGTGCACGCGGACGAACCGGTGGAAACGGACTCCATGACTCCGGATTCCATGAAACTGTACGAATTGCAGCAGATCGAGGTGACCGCTACCCGCGTCGATCGCAAAACTCCGGTGGCATATGCCGATATCGGCCGAGAAGCGATTTCTCGCCGGAATTTCGGCAGCGACATGCCGACGTTGTTGCAAATGACTCCGTCGGTGGTCGCCACTTCGGATGCCGGCAACGGCATCGGCGGTACGGCGTTCCGTCTGCGCGGTTCGGATGCTTCGCGCATCAATGTCACAACCAACGGCGTGCCGATGAACGATGCCGAGAGCCACTCGGTCTATTGGTACGATACGCCCGACATGGCTTCTTCGGTCGGAACGATCCAGGTACAGCGCGGTGCCGGAACCTCGACCAACGGTACGGGAGCCTTCGGCGGTTCGGTGAATATGACCACCGCCCCGATGTCGAGCGAATTTTCTGGCGAAGCGTCCCTTTCCTATGGCTCCTACAACACCAACAAACAGTCGTTGCAGATCGGTTCGGGACTCATGGGCGGCCATTGGACCGTCGATGCCCGGCTTTCGCATATCTCCTCGGACGGTTATGTCGATCGGGCCTTCACCAACCTGGAGTCCTACATGTTGCAGGTCGGGTACTACGATGGGGGTACGGCCGTGAAGCTGATCTCCTTCGGCGGTGTGGCCAGAGTCGGACTGGCTTATGACGGCGTGACGAAGGAGCAGCTCGAAACCGACCGGCGCTACAATTCGCAGGGGCTTGTCAAACATGCCGACGGATCGATTTCGTTTTATGATAACCAGACGGATAACTATACCCAGATCAACAATCAGTTGATCGTCAATCATCGCTTCAACGCCCGTTGGACGCTGAATGTCACGGGCCACTACACCTACGGTTCGGGTTATTACAACCAGTATAAGAACGGACAGACGTTGAGTGAGTACGGTATCGCGCCGATCCCTACGGACGATCCGAACGAGCCGATTACCGAAAGCAATCTGATTCGCCGCAAGTCGATGGACAACCATTTCGGCGGCGTGGTGGCATCGGCCAACTATACTCGTGGTCGCGTACAACTGGCCCTGGGCGGTGCGGGCAACGTATATGACGGCGGCCACTGGGGAAACGTGATGTCGGTCGTCGATGCACCCGGCTTCCCGCGTCACGAATATTATCGTAACGCCTCGACCAAGTACGATGCCAACGTCTTCGCCAAGATCAACTGGGAGGCTGCGCGGGGGCTGAACCTCTATGCCGACCTGCAGTACCGTTTCATCCGGCATAACATTACGGGCACCAACGACAATTTCAACAGCACCACTTCGGCGCTTCAGGAGTTGGATATTCACCGTACCTATCACTTTTTCAACCCCAAAGCGGGCGTGAACTACACTTTCGCCCGGAATCACAAGGTCTATGTGTCGTTCGCCGTGGCGCAGAAGGAGCCTACGCGCAGCAACTTCACCGATACCAAGAACGGGGAGTATCCCACCTCGGAGCGGCTGTACGACTGGGAGTTCGGCTATCTTTTCCACAACGACCGTTTCGAGGCGGGCGTGAACTTCTACTATATGTCCTACAAGGATCAGCTGGTCGCTACGGGCGAACTCTCGGACACGGGGCAGGAGCTGTCCCGCAATATTCCAGACAGTTACCGCCGGGGCATCGAACTCTCGGCTTCGCTGAACATCGCCCGCTGGTTTTCGCTGGGAGCCAATGCGACCCTGAGCCAGAACCGGATCGAGAACTATACGGAATATGTTTCGGAGTACGACGCCGACTGGAACTACCTGGGCGAAAAGGAGCTGTATCTCGGGACCTCGACCCTTTCCTACTCTCCGTCGGTCATCGCCGGAGTGCTATTGGATTTCCATGTCAAAGGGTTCAGCGCCCTGCTGCATACGCAGTATGTCGGCAAACAATACTTTACCAACGGCCGCAACGATGCGCTGTCGCTCGACGACTACTGTGTCACCAACCTGAACCTGGGGTATGAATTGGCTGCCTCGAAGATCGGAAGCGTGCGTTTCGGCGTGCAGATCAACAATCTTTTCAATACGGAGTATTGTAACAACGGCTACGGTTATTCGTCGATTGTCGGAGGTGTGCGCGAAGATTCGGCCTTCTATTTTCCCCAGGCGATGTTCAACGTGCTGGCCAACGTAACGGTGCGGTTTTAGGCGATGGAACTCAAACTCATCCTGCAGATCGTCGGCTTTACGCTGGGGCTGCTCTATCTGTGGCTCGAATACCGGGCCAACATCTACCTCTGGCTCGTGGGGCTGGTGATGCCCGTCGTGCACGGTACGCTCTACTTCCAGACGGGGCTTTATGCCGATTTCGGCATGAACGTCTATTATTTTCTGGCAAGTGTCTATGGGTGGCTGGTATGGCGCAACGCTCCCAAAACCGAAAAGGGCGGCGGTATTTCCCGTACGCCCGCACGCCGCTGGCCGATGATCGCGGCGGCGTATGCGGCGATCCATCTGTTCATCTACTGGGTGCTCGTGACCTTTACCAACAGCACCGTGCCGTTCTGGGATAGCCTGACCACGTCGCTGAGCATCGTGGGAATGTGGATGCTTTCGCGCAAGTATCTGGAACAGTGGTTTGTATGGTTTGTAGTCAATTTGGTGACGGTCGGGCTCTATTTCTACAAGGAGATCCCGCTCACCGCATTGCTCTACACGATTTACCTGACGATGTCGCTGGCCGGGTATTTCCGCTGGCGTCGGATGATGCGGCGGCAGATGCGGGGCTGATTCGGGAAAGAGGCGAAAGCCGGGTTACTCTTCGGGGAGCCCGGCTTTTTCGATCTGGTTTCGTATTTCCTGCCGCAAGGCTTTGGGGGTGATGCCTGCCGCGACGAGCAGATAGGAGTGGCGGAGTTGCTCGCGGATAAAGGCGTCGGGCAGATCACCATCCGTACGGATGCCGTTCCAGTGGCGTTTGTTGCTGTGGAAAGCGGGAGTGACCAGTTCCGGATAGCGTTCGCGAAGCAGAACGGCCCGATCCGGATCGCACTTTACAGCGATCCATCGGAATTCCACCATATCGGTGTAACAGAACATTTTGCCCCCGATTTTGAAGACCAGGGTCGTTTCGTCGAACGGGGTACACTCTTCTGCCAGCGGCAGGGAGAGGCAATAGCGGCGCAGTTCCAGAATATCCATTTCAGGATGATTTTTTTAGTGTGGGTATATGCAGCAAAGCGGGTGCGGTGTCCGTTCGAAGGTTTTTCGTTCGGTTTTGCATCCGAAGCAAAGATATACATAGTTTTTCCGATTCGGAAAATAATCGTCGAGCTGCATCGGTGAATTTTTGGCAATCTGCGGACAAACCGTTTCCCGCATCCGATATTTTTCGTACCTTTGGCTCTGATAAACCGATTTTGTTATGGAGGTGAACAAGATACAGGAAGAACTTGCCCGTTTGATCGAACTGGTCGATGGCTGGGCGGGTTCGCACGATGTCCCCGGCATCGAGCGGGATTTGGTTTTGGACAAGCTCAAAAAATTGTATGAAGCGATACGGTTTGCGAATTTCGACGAAGGGGATTCCTCCGCTTCCGCGTCCGTCGCTGCGCAGCAGTCCGTCGCCGAAGTTGCGCCGGTGTCCGAAATAAGTATCGACCTGGACGATTTGCTGGCGGAGCCTGTCCGCGATTTCCTGCCGGAGTCGGCTGCGATGCCCGAAGCTTTGGATGCACCCGTCGGGGAGTCTGCGGCTGTGCCGGAACCTGCGTCTTCCGAGAAGCCGGTTTCAGTGTCTGCCGTTACAGAACCTATGTCGGAACCGATGCCTGTTGTTGCTCCCGCTTCTGTACCCGAGCCGGATCCGGCGCCTGCCGTCGGAACTGCCCCTGAACCCGTGCCTGTATCGGAATCTGTACCCGCTGTGCAGTCTGTTCCTGTATCGGAGCCTGCGGCCGTCGAGGTGTCGCTGTCTGCGGCGGCCGGTTTTTCGCGGCAGGACGTTTCGATGGAAGGGCGGGCCGGCAAAGCGCCGGGAACCGGGCGCGATGCTGCGGCTCGGATCGGTCAGGAGGGGCTTGCCGGATCGTCTGCCGGACAGGTGGTTGCCCCCTCCTCTGAAGCCGATACCGAATCGAAGCAGAAAGTCGTCGTGTCGGACAGTCTGTTCGATCTGGACGATCTGGTGATCCGTCACAGGGAGAAGCGCCGGGTCATCATGTCCCTCTACGAAACGGACGGGCCGCAGGAAGCCGCTGCTTCGAAGATTCCGGTCGGAATCGGGCAGAAGCCGGGGCATGCAGCGGCTCCGCAGCAACAGGCAACCGCTGGAAAGGAGCAGGACGATGCAGCGGCTCCGCAGCCGGAAACACTCCTCGAAAAAATGGATGAACCGAAGAAGTCCGTAACGTCGCAAATACCGGAGCCACAGTCCGAAACATCGGAATCCGACTCTGTTGCCGCAGAGATTTCGGAGCAAGCGGATAATGCGGCGGATGCCGATGCTTCCGTTGCCGCTTCGCAAAAGACGGGCGTCGCCGAAACGACTTCGACTAAAACCGATGCCCCGAAATACCCGTTTGCCGCCGAGCCGGAGCCGGTGCTGGGCGAGGTGTTGGGCGGTGACGTGCATACGCTGGCCGACACGATCGCCGCGCCGAAGGACATGGCTTCCGAAATCGTGCGCAAGGAGCGGATCACCGACCTGAAGCAGGCGATCGGTATCAACGACAAATTCCTGTTGCTGCGGGACTTGTTCGGCGGCGATACCGAGCGGTACGAACGGACGATCGACCGTCTGAATGCGTTCGACGACCTGGACGACTGCATTATCTATATCTCCGAGAATTACGATTGGAACCCTTCGTCCGACGGAGTGAGGTTCCTGATGGAGTTGCTGGAACGTAAACTCTCCTGACGATGGCTAAGCTCTATATCGTTCCTACGCCGATCGGAAATTTGGACGACATCACGATTCGGGCCGTCAGGGTGCTTTCCGAAGTCGATTTTATTCTGGCTGAAGACACGCGCACCTCGTCGGTGCTGCTCAAGCATCTGGGCATCGAGAAAAAGATGTATGCCCACCACAAGTTCAATGAACATGCGACGGTTGGTCTGGTGGCCGACAACATCGCCCAGGGCCGTTCAGCGGCTCTGATTTCGGATGCGGGCACGCCGGGAATCTCCGACCCGGGATTCTTGCTGGTGCGGGCCTGTCTTGAAGCGGGGATCGAAGTGGAAACGTTGCCCGGGGCTACGGCTTTCGTCCCGGCGCTGGTGCAGAGCGGCTTTCCGTGCGACCGGTTTTGCTTCGAGGGTTTTCTGCCCCAGAAGAAAGGCCGCAACAAGCATTTGCAGAGCCTTGCGTCGGAGCCGCGTACGATGATTTTTTACGAGTCGCCTTTCCGGGTGGTCAAGACCCTCGAACAGTTCGCCGAGGTGTTCGGTCCGGAGCGGATGGCGGCCGTGTCGCGGGAACTGACCAAAAAGTTCGAACAGACCGTGCGGGGAACCCTTGCCGAGGTTGCGGACTATTTCCGGGAACATACGCCCAAAGGAGAGTTCGTGATCGTGGTGGCGGGGCTTCCGAAACCGGGAAAGAATATGGATACAGAATCCGAAGAAGAGTAAATGAGTGATATGGAAAATAGTGAATTGAAAGAGCAGCCCCGTCATTCGTTCCGACTTTGGACGGAGTTCCGGGCTTTTATGCGGGACCGTTTCAGTCTGGAGGATGACAAGGCCTCGCAGGATGAAGTGGCAGCCAACATCAGCAAGGGTACGGAGTTCCGCGGCGTCAATTTGTGGGTCCTGATTTGCGCAACGATGGTGGCGTCGCTGGGACTGAATGTCAATTCGGCCGCTGTAATTATCGGCGCCATGTGTATTTCTCCGATTATGGGGCCGATTATGGGTATCGGCTTTTCGCTCGGGATCAACGATTTCGACCTGTTGAAAAAATCCGTCAGGAACTTCGTCCTGATGTTCGTCGTGGCGATTTCGACTTCGACCCTCTACTTTTTCATCTCCCCGCTGGGGAATGCGAGCAGCGAATTGCTCGCACGTACCACACCGACGACTTACGACGTGTTGATCGCCTTTTTCGGCGGCATGGCCGGCATCGTGGCGCAATCGCGCCAGGATCGTAATTCGACCGTCATTCCTGGTGTTGCGATCGCTACGGCGTTGATGCCGCCTCTCTGTACGGCGGGGTTCGGTCTGGCGACGGGACAGTACCGTTTTTTCTTCGGGGCGTTTTACCTGTTTTTCATCAACACGGTGTTCATCGCTTTGTCAACCTATATCTTCACCCGGTTCCTGAAATACAAGAAAAAGACGTTTCTCAACAAATCCCGCGAGCGTTTCGTGAAGCGGACGATGTTGGCGATCACGCTCGTTACGTTCATTCCCAGCGTATTCATCGGCCTGCATATGGTGCGGGTTTCGATTTTCGAAGTACAGGCCGACAAATATATCAGCCAGGTGTTCAATTTCCCGCAGACCCGTGTGATCGAATCCAGCAAGATCTACCGCCGGGGCGGAGAATCGCCCCGTATCGAACTGCTGTTGGTCGGGGAGCCGCTCGGCGAAGATGTGATCGAGAATGCGCGGGGACAGCTTGCCAGCTACGGGTTGCCCCGGACAGAATTGGTGGTGCGCCAGGCATCGACCTCGGATAAAGTCGATTTGCAGTCGCTGCAGTCGAGTTACGTGGAGCTGCTGGACGAGAAGAATCGGCAAATCGCCGAGATGAAACAGCGACTGGCTCGCTATCAGGTGACGAATGTCGATATCGGCGATATTTCGCAGGAGGTGGGCGTGATGTCGGATAACGTGGAGTCGATGTCGCTTACCAAAGGGGTGATGTTCGACGTTGCGGGCAAACCGCTGGATACGCTGTTGGTTTGCGTCATTACGCCGAAGGATTTCCAACGCCAGATAGACCGGGAGCAGTTGCGCAAGTGGCTTTCGGTCCGCACGAAGGTCGATAATGTGAAACTGTTCGTAGAACCGAAATCGAATGAGTAAGCCGGGTGTAGAGAGACGGAAAAGCCCGAATCTGGGTTTTTGGGGAAGGATCGGACTGGAGAGCCTCTGGATTTTCTGCAAGTTTTTCTCCATTTTGCCGTATTGGTTTCGCTATTACGTGGTGGAGCCGGTCGTTTTCGGTGCGTTGCGCCTGTTGCGTTACCGTTATCGGGTCGTGACGGAGAATTTGCGGAACTCTTTTCCGGAGAAAAGCCCGGAGGAGTTGCATGCTATCCGGAGAGGATTTTACCGTACTTTGGCGGAGATTTTTGTGGATACCTTCAGTCTGGCCGGACTCACCGATGAGAAATGCCGTCAGGTAGTCGTCGTAAAGGATCTGGAAAAGCAGATGGCTGCGGTCGAGGAGCGGGATTGGATCGCTCTGACGGCTCATTTGGGCTGCTGGGAGTACTGTTCGTTTTGGGGGCTTATTTTCCCTTCGCAGGTGGTCGTGGCAGTTTATCATCCCCTGCGGAGCCGTGTTTTCGACGAATTGTACAAGCGTTTGCGGCGCCATACCAACATCTATCCCGTTTCGATGCACGAATCCCTGCGTTTCTATCTGCGGAATCGGGAGAAGGGAATCGACGGCAAGAATATCGTAATGGGACTGATTGCCGACCAGAATCCGCCGCGCCGTCCCGATAGCCACTGGTTCCGCTTCCTCAACCGTGATACGATCTTTTTCGACGGAGGGGAGAAGCTGGCGCTGCGTTGCGGTCTGCCCGTATATTGCTGTTGGCTGCGGCGTGTCAAACCGGGTTATTACGAGATGGATTTCGACCGGATTTACGACGGAGAAGAGGAGGTGGCTCCCCATGAAATAACGGAACGCTACGTGCGGCGTCTGGAGCAGAAGATCCGCGAATATCCCGATCTGTGGATGTGGTCGCACAAGCGGTGGAAACACAAGTCCCCGGCCGATCTGGCCCGTATGGAATGCGAACGAAAACAGAAATAGTGATCCTGAATTGGAACGGTGCCGGGCATTTGCGCCGTTTTCTGCCTTCGGTGCTCGCGTCGGTTCCCGAAGGGGTCGTCGTCGTCGTGGCCGACAACGGTTCGACGGACGATTCGCTCGGTGTGCTCGAACGCGAATTTCCCGCTGTCGGGCGGATCGCACTGGATCGTAACTACGGGTTCGCCGGAGGTTATAACCGGGCGTTGGAGTATCTCGATGCGGACTATTTCATTCTGCTCAATTCGGATGTCGAAACGCCTGCCGGATGGGTCGAACCGCTCGTCGAAACGCTCGATCGGGATCGGACCGTGGCTGCCGTGGCGCCCAAACTGCTGTCGCTCGTCGAGCCTGCGCGGTTCGAGTATGCCGGGGCTTCGGGCGGTTTCATCGACTACCTGGGGTATCCTTTCTGCCGAGGTCGTATTTTGCAGTGTGTCGAACGGGACGAAGGGCAGTACGACGATGCCCGCGATGTTTTTTGGGCGAGCGGCGCTGCTTTCTGCTGCCGGGCCGAAGTATTTCGGGCGATGGGCGGTTTCGACGAGGATTTTTTCGCCCACATGGAGGAGATCGACCTCTGCTGGCGGATGCAGCTGGCCGGTTACCGGGTGCGGATCGAGCCCCGGAGCCGGGTTTATCACCTCGGCGGGGGGAGTCTGGCGCAGGGATCGCCTTCGAAGGTGTTTTACAACCATCGCAATAATCTGGCGATGCTCTACAAGTGTGCGTCGCCGGTGCAGCGGAGCGTCGTGGCTGTCGTGCGTCCGGTGCTCGACTCGTGCGCGGCGCTGTCGTACCTGATGCAGGGGTGTCCGGATTACGTGCGGGCCGTGGGACGTGCGTGGCGGGATTTTCTGCGGGCGCACAAGGCGCTGGCCGCCAAGCGGCGGGCTGTTCGCGGTGCGGCGAAGGGGAAGCCCCGGGGCATATACTGCGGGTCGATCGTTCTGCGTTATTTATTAGGTCGCAGACGGTTCGGCAAGTTGCTGTAAAGGGGTGGCGATTCGAATGCGACCGCTGCCTTATGTGTCGATGTTCGGACGGGGGCGATTTAAGCTGGCGATAATATACTTTTGTGTACCTTTGGGGGTGTGTAGCGGCCCAAGTCCTCTCCGAGAGGAGATCCGGAGAGGCAGAATTATAAATGCGGCTGCGAATCTCAAATAAGCGGCTGCCGGATTCGGAGCTGTGACTGTCGGATAAAGGTACGCTGAAATACATAATTACCCTGAAGAAAGTATTTGGATGGAAAAACTGGTTGTCATACCTACTTATAACGAGCGGGAGAATATTTCGAAGATGATCTCGAAGGTGATGTCGCTCGAGGGCGGTTACCATTTGCTCGTGGTGGACGACGGCTCGCCCGATGGAACGGGAGCGATCGTCAAGGAGCGGCAGGCGGAGTTTCCGGATCGTCTGTTTCTGTTGGAACGCTCGGGAAAACTGGGGTTGGGCACTGCCTATATCGAGGGATTCCGCTGGGCGCTGGCTCGCCCGTACGATGCCGTGTTCGAAATGGACTGCGATTTTTCGCATAATCCCGACGATCTGCTGCGGCTTACCGCCGAATTGGAGGCCGGAGCGGATGTCGCCGTCGGTTCGCGGTATTCGAAAGGAGTGACGGTGGTGAACTGGCCTATGTCGCGGCTGTTGATGTCCTATTGCGCCTCGCGGTATGTGCGGATCGTGACGGGGATGCCCGTCTGCGATGCGACGGCCGGATTCGTCGGCTATAAGCGGGAAGTCCTTGCGGCGATCGATTTCGACCGGATCGAGATGGTGGGGTACGGATTCCAGATCGAGATGAAATATACGGCCTGGAAGATGGGATTCCGCATCGGCGAGGTGCCGATCATCTTTGCCGACCGGACCGAAGGAACCTCCAAGATGTCGGGCGGTATCTTCGGCGAAGCGTTCTTCGGGGTGCTGGCCCTGCCGTTTCGAACGATCGCCCGGAAGAAATAACGATCGTTGCGTTGCCGGGAAGTGTATTCCTCTTATGCGGGCGGTAAATAGAGTGTTGAGAGGGAAAACGGAGAAATGGTTACGATAAGGGAATATCGGACGACAGACAAGGATGATGTGATGGAATTGATCCGGCGGAATACACCAGAATATTTTGCGGCGGAAGAAGAAATTGATTTGAGTGATTATCTGGATCGAGAAATAGAGTTGTATTATGTGCTGGTCACGAATGACAGGATCGTTGGTTGCGGCGGAATAAATTTTGCCGATGATAAAACCGTCGGCAAAATAAGTTGGGACATCATACATCCCGATTATCAGGGAAAATCGCTTGGGAAGCAACTGCTCGAATATAGAATCGACAAGTTGAAATCAATTGATCGTGTCCGCAAGATAACCGTCAGAACTTCGCAGTTGGTTTATAAGTTCTATCAGAAGCAAGGCTTTGTGTTGAAAGCGACGCATAAGGACTATTGGGCCAAAGGTATCGATTGGAGTATGAAGGAAATTAGAACCCCTCTGTATTTTAAAATGTAAGATATATTTTACTCCTGAATACAGCAACGACAGGGCGTCGGAAATTTTCCGTGAATGTCCGATATGGAGTTTACGGCGAATATTGAAAACACGATTTATCAATCGAAAAGCCGGAGCTTCGATAGCTCCGGCTTTTTCATTTTACCGTAGAAGAAATATCTATTTGTTGATCTTGGCCCACGAATCCTTGAGGGTCACCGTGCGGTTGAATACCGGGTGTCCGGGCTTGGAGTCCGTGTCGGCGCAGAAATACCCTACGCGCTCGAACTGGAACGGCTGCCCGATGGGAGCCTCCCCAAGCGACGGTTCCAGATAGCCTCGGGTGACGATCATCGAATCGGGGTTGAGATTGTCCTCCCAACTGCCGCCTTCGGCCACGTCGTCGGGATCTTCGGTTTTGAAAAGCGGGTTGAAGAGACGGATTTCGGCTTCGATCGCATCGGCCGCCGATACCCAGTGGATCACGCCCTTTACGCGGCGGCCGTCGCTCGACGAACCGTTGCCCGACTCCGGGTCGTACGTGCAGCGAAGCTCCGTGATGTTGCCTTCTGCATCCTTGACGACCTCTTCGCATCGGATCAGGTAGGAGTAGCGCAGGCGCACCTCCGTACCGGGACTCAGGCGGTAGTATTTCTTGGGCGGGACCTCCATGAAGTCGTCGCGTTCGATATAGATCTCGCGCGAGAAAGGCACCTGGCGCGTGCCGGCGCTTTCGTCTTCGGGATTATTGATTGCCGTGAAAAGCTCGGTTTTGCCTTCGGGGTAGTTGGTGATGACGACTTTCAGCGGGTTGAGTACCGCCATGCGGCGTTCGGCGACCTTGTTCAGGTCTTCGCGCACGCAGAACTCCAGCTTGCCCAGGTCGATCACGTTGTCGCGCTTGGCCACGCCGACCATTTCGGCGAAGTTGCGCACCGAAGCCGGCGTATAACCCTTGCGGCGCAGGGCGCAGATGGTCGGCATGCGGGGGTCGTCCCAGCCCATCACGGCGCCCTCCTGCACGAGCTTCAGAAGACGGCGCTTGGACATCATCGTATAGGTGAGGTTCAGGCGGGCGAATTCGTACTGGTGCGAGGGATAGATGTCGAGCGCTTGGATGAACCAGTCGTAGAGCGGACGGTGCACGTCGAATTCGAGGGTGCAGATCGAGTGGGTGATCCGTTCGATCGAATCGCACTGGCCATGCGCATAGTCGTACATCGGATAGATGCACCATTTGTTACCCGTGCGGTGATGCTCGGCGTGCAGGATGCGGTACATGATCGGGTCGCGGAACAGCATGTTCGGGTGCGCCATGTCGATTTTGGCTCGCAACACCTTCTCGCCGTCGGCGAACTCGCCCTTTTTCATCCGCTCGAACAGGTCGAGGTTTTCCTCGACCGAGCGGTTGCGCCAGGGCGACTCCTTGCCGGGCTCGGATACCGTGCCGCGCGTGAGGCGGATCTCTTCCTGCGTCTGGTCATCGACATAGGCCAAGCCTTTCTTGATCAGGACGACGGCCCAGTCGTAGAGTTGGTCGAAATAGTCCGACGCATAGCGTTCCAACGCCCAGTCGAAACCCAGCCACCGGATGTCGCGCTTGATCGAATCCACGTACTCCACGTCCTCCTTCACCGGGTTGGTGTCGTCGAAACGCAGGTTGCACTTGCCGCCGTATTTCTTGGCCAGGCCGAAGTTGATGCAGATGCTCTTGGCGTGGCCGATATGCAGGTAGCCGTTGGGTTCGGGCGGGAAACGGGTCTGTACGCGCGTGTCGCCCTTGGCGATAGACTCCTGAATGATCTCTTCGAGAAAGTTCGCGGCTTTCTCCTTGGTATTGGTGTCGTTGGTTGCGATTGCCATAGCAGGTATATTTTTCACAAAATTACAACTTTTTTCCGCCTTTGCGTCTATTTTTTGGGACGGTAAACGGTTTTTTGCAGATTGACCGATACTTTCAGGATCTGTTGCAGGCCCAGGCCCACGCCGTCGTAATGGAAATAGAATCCGGCCGAAACGCCCACCGTGTTGTTGAAGAAGCGGCGGTTGTAGGTGACGGCCGTCTGGTTGTAGATCTTCTTGGGGGTTGCGTAAAAGGGGCCGCTGGCATAGAGTCCGGTGCCATAGATGTCCCAGAAGGGGAGCATGTTCTCGCCGACGTAGAGTTCGTTGAGCAAACAGACACCCCAGCGGCTTACCGACAGGGTGAGGCGCCCGCCTTTGGGCGCTTTCCAGCCCTCTTCGGTGCGGCGGTCGCGCTGCAGGCTTTGCAGGTAACCCAGCCGGGCATCGAAGGTGTAGGCTCCTTCGTAGCGGTAGCCGACGTAGGGATTGAGCAGGATGTGGTCCACGACCCCTTCGTCCAACTCCGTATTGTCGGTTTTGGCGTAGTGGAGCAGGGTCATGACATAGCCGCCGTACCAATGGCGTCCCTTGTATTCGCCGCCCGAGAGGATGCGGAACTTCTCGCGCGTCTGGTACGAGCGCATTCCCTCCCAGTCGATGGCGAACTCGATGAAGGAGCCCGTTTGGGATTTATAGTGGGCGGCCAGGCCCTGGATGCGATTATTATAGAACGAGTAGGCACTGCCCAGGAAGAACGGATCGTATCGGGCCAGCAGCAGGGAGCGCGGGAAAATACCGGCTACGGCCTGTGCCGTCTTCGAGTTGAACTGGTAGTAGATCTGGGGGTCCACTTTACTCAAGAACTTGTGTTCCTTGTCGCCGAAGTCTTGCAACAGATCGACGGCTACCACCAGCCGGTTCTTTTCGGACCAGATAACACCCGCTTTCGGGGTCAGGCGCATACTGAAGAACGTGTGCGAATCGTCGATGTTGCAGTCCGAGTGTTCGCGGTTGTCGAACCGGGTGTCGAAGTCGGCTCCGATGAAAACCTCCTGGGCCGAGGCGCCGGCGGCAGCCAGCAGAAGTGTCAGGATAAGTGCGATTTGCTTCATAGGCGATCGTAGTCGTTTGTCGCGCGTTCCGTCCGGTTGCCGGTCCGCCGGGCGGAGCCGTCTGCGGAACGGGACGCTTTTGCGTGTATTTAGGTCGCCAAAGTTAGCTAAAATATTCGGATTTGCTTACTTTTGCCGTGAAAACAGGGAAGTTGTAACGATGAGAAAGATTACCAACGAAGAGCTGGGGCGTCCCTCTGCCGGGGAGTTCGCCCGTATGGAGAAAATGCCGGTGGCGGTCGTGCTGGACAACGTACGCTCGATGCAGAACGTCGGGGCCTTTTTCCGCACGGCGGACGCCTTTGCCGTCGAACGTATCGCCTTGTGCGGCATCACCGCCACCCCGCCCAACCGGGAGATCCACAAGACGGCGCTCGGAGCCGAGCTGACCGTTGCGTGGGACTATTTCGCCGCGACGACCGACTGCATCGCTGCGCTGCGTGCGCAGGGGTATCTCATTTACGTCGTGGAGCAGGTCGAAGGAGCCGTCATGCTGGATGAATTCCGGCCTCGACCGGGGCAGAAATACGCCCTGGTGTTCGGCAACGAGGTGGACGGCGTGGCGCAGGAGGTCGTGGATGCGGCAGACGGGGCGATCGAGATTCCGCAGGCCGGAACCAAACATTCGGTGAACGTTTCGGTGGCCGGAGGAGTCGTTTTGTGGAACTTTTTTTGGCAAGTCCGGCCAAAACGCTAAATTTGCCCCGGGTTACCGGTGGGAAAAGGAGGAATACCCGGAGGGTTCCCGATTCGAAAATTGAAAATATATAATGCTATGTCAGTAGAGAGTACAGTGAGGGCGGTCACGACGTATCGTCTGTGGGAGATGAAGCAGCGCCGGGAGAAGATCGCCATGCTGACTTCGTACGATTATTCGATGGCCCGCATCGTGGATGCGGCGGGGGTCGATGTGATTCTGGTGGGCGACTCGGCGGCCAACGTGATGGCGGGTTACGAAACGACGGTGCCCATTACGCTCGATATGATGATTTACCATGCCCGCTCGGTCGCACGCGCCGTGCGCCGTGCGCTGGTGGTGGTCGATCTGCCGTTCGGTACGTACCAGGGAAATTCGAAAGTGGCGCTCGAGTCGGCCGTCCGCATCATGAAGGAGACCGAGGCCGATGCGGTGAAGATCGAAGGCGGCGAGGAGATCCTCGAATCGGTGAACCGTATCCTTTCGGCGGGAATCCCCGTGATGGGGCATCTGGGCCTGACGCCACAGTCGATTCATAAGTTCGGTACCTATAACGTGCGGGCCAAAGACGAGGAGGAGGCCGAGAAGCTGGTGCGGGACGCCCATCTGCTCGAAGACGCGGGATGTTTCGCCATCGTGCTCGAGAAGATTCCTGCGGCGCTGGGGACCCGGGTCGCCTCCGAACTGCGGATTCCGATCATCGGTATCGGGGCCGGGGGCGGCGTGGACGGACAGGTGCTCGTGATTCACGATATGCTGGGGATCAATAAGGGTTTCTCGCCGCGTTTCCTGCGCCGTTATGCCGATTTGCACGAGGTGATGACCGGTGCGGTCACGTCTTATGTTGAGGACGTCAAATCGGGCGATTTCCCGAATGAGTCGGAGCAATATTAGAAATACGGGTTTTTATATCCTCTTTTATGTGTATCGGAAGTTCCCGGCGGAGCTTCCGATATTTTTTCGTTATGTCCTGTTCGATGCTTGAGGGGAATAGGCTTTCGTGCCGGATGGACGGCGCGAGACCGTATTGTGGCTTTCACCGCTGTATGTACGGCGATATGTCGGCGGCGGGGTGAGAGTGCCGGATCCATTACGGGGATTGCCGATCTCGAAGGTTCGGGAAAGGGACGGGAACGGATTTGTCCCGATCTTCGAAAATAGCACACGTTTCGTTTGGAATGCAATATTATTTGCTGTCTTTATAAAAGAATGAGGCCGAAATCCCGGCAGACAGGCCGATTCGGGTTTTGACCGCAGGTGAAGATCGATTGAGAATGAATGGCGGAAGGGTATCTTCTGGCGAAGATTCCCGCTGCCGACCCGAGTAAATAAATAATTAAACCTGTATCGTTTATGGAAAAACAGATCGATGCGACGGAAAATCCGTCCAGACTGGAGAACGCAAGTGCAAGGGCGTTGTCCGCCGACCGTTCCGAACAGGCATCCCGTCCCGGAACATTCAGTACTATGATGAGCGACCGCGTGATTTTTTCTTCGGCATCCGCCCGGATCGTCGCTGCGGAACAGGTAAAGGGAAACAAAATCGCAGCGATGAAGCCGGGTGCGGACACTTCGCTGGCATCGGCTGCCAACTGGAAAACGACGAACGGCAGCAACCTTTCGTTCGGAAATTTTCACGGTAAATCGTGTATGAAAACCGTAGGTGCCGGATCATCGGCAGGGGTCTGGCTCGACTATTTCGAAGATGCCCCGCTTTGTTCCCAGGGACGGCCGATGGCGACTTCGGTCGATGTCTTCGCCGAGGCTCCGGCGCAGATTCGCCTGGGAGCTGCGGATGAAACGAAAAGTATCGTCGAGCTTGCGGAATATCAAGTGGGGCGATGGATTCGGATATCGACGGTTTTGACACCGACCGGTATGCGGAATTTTCAGATATATAATAATACCGCCGGAGCCATTGTATATTTCCGGAATGCGAAGGTCGAGTTTTCCTCTTCACCGACACTCTATACGCCGCAAGCCCAGGATAATATTTGGCATGCCGATTTGGAATTTCCATGTGGCAATAACGAATTCGCAGAAGACGATCAATTCTTTTTTGTGCAGAAAAATCCGGCAACTGGAAGTACGATTCGTCAATATTGGAAACTGGTAACAGCTGCGGGAGAAGATTGGATCGAGTTTTCGAGTACTGATTCCGAAGGAACCGGCGAGCCCCAGCCGGGCGACTGGATCGCCCAGTTCGGTAATCGCAGCGATGTCAAACGCCAGTCGGCCATAGTGCAAGAGTTCGCATCGAGCGGACAGTTCCTAATTGTATGGTACGATGCTGTCAACTCATACAGTACGACTGGAAAAGATCGCATCCATATCGGCAATGGAGCGCTCGATGTCGTAAATATGAGAGCAAATAGCTTGGAAACCGATACGTTGAATGTCAAGAGTCGGATCGATGCGGGGACCATCGTCGCCACAGGCAATATCACGACGAAGGGAACCCTGACCGCTTCAAAGATCGAGGGCGATTTCCCCATGGATATACCGGATGACTTGGAGGTTAATACCGTTACGGCTTCGGGGACTGTGAAAGCTCTCAATGGAGAGTTCGATACCGTTACAGTGAAAGATAAAAACATTATATTAAATCAAGAAGGAATCACCTGTAAAGGACCCGCATTAGCAGGTAATTTGTCTGCGAATGGAATTGTATTGAAAAAGGATAATACTACATATATTGAATTATCAACTTTAGGTAATCTATACACGGTTATCCGTCTCCATAATCTTCCACAAGGCGGCCCTAAAGATTCTCGGATTCAAACCTTACCCACTAATCATATTTTTATCAATACAGATGAACCTTTTGCAGAAAATCAATTTGGTAAATTTTACCCTTTAGGTATCAAACTATAACGATATTCACTGAAAAGAGAGGAAAATTATTGATGTGCACCCCAAAGTTTGGACTGATTAATAATTCAGATAGCATGAGTTCGGT
>ENA-OZAN01000293-OZAN01000293.1-human-gut-metagenome-genome-assembly--contig:-NODE-293-length-23332-cov-9.414744_pt1 | contig 23332 bp, 18 predicted proteins | sample MGYA00243305_ERZ653507 | MGnify/ENA primary metagenome ERZ653507 (study PRJEB26926, sample SAMN06164915) | human gut metagenome | biome: ENVO:00009003; feature: ENVO:2100002; material: ENVO:00002003... | reverse complement strand
AAAGTTCCTACTGCGTAACAAACGCTGGGTTTTGAAACTTCCATGTACCGGGCAACATCCACGGAACGCACCATACCAAGTTTTTTTTGGAGAACCAGTATAGCTTCTAAATAGTCCTCCCCGGCTGCATGAAGTTTCATAGGGACACCCCTTACTGAATCCGCCAGCCTTCGGCTTGTTCGCGGATTCTGATAAACTCTTTGTAGGTTCCTTCTTGCTCCAACAACTCTTTATGCGTACCTCTCTGCGTTACTGTTCCATCATCAAGCACGAGGATTTGGTCGGCGTTTTCAATCGTAGCCAGTCGGTGTGCAATCGTAATAATAGTTTTTCCGTGTGTCAAAGCGGAGATAGCCTCCTGAATCAAATGTTCATTCTCCGGGTCAATGCTGGCAGTTGCTTCATCTAAGATAACAATAGGCGCATTTTTCAGCATAGCTCTGGCAATAGAAATCCGTTGCTTTTCTCCGCCTGAAAGGGAGGAACCACCTTCACCTATCAATGTGTTGTAACCGTCTGGCAAAGCCATAATAAAATCATGACAGTGAGCTGCTTTTGCGGCGGCGATAATCTGTTCATCCGTGGCATCAGGGCTGCCAAATTTGATATTGTTTTTGATTGTGTCCCTGAACAGATAGACATTTTGAAAAACCATGCTGATATTTTTGAGGAGGCTATCACAAGTGAATTTGCGAATATCCATCCCACCTAGGGTAATCTCTCCGCTGTTCACATCATAAAAACGTGCAATCAAATTGCACAGCGTAGACTTGCCGCTCCCGGATGGCCCGACAATCGCAGTTGTGGTGTTTTGCGGAATTTGGAAATTCAGGTCGTGCAAAACGATTCGTGTATCATACCCGAAAGAAACATCCTTGAAAACAATATCATAGGATGTTGGCTTCAAATTTGTACCGTTTTCGTCAATATATTTTACATTCTCCAATTCATCCAGTTTGTTCATGGCAGAATCAATAACCCCAAGAGTGTGCGCGGCATCATTGATATTTTCCACGCTGCCAAAAAGAACAAAGGAGAAAAGAACAAACATCAGAAAAACAGATATACTCATTTGCCCTTGCAATGCTTGCCACGCGCATACAAAGACGATCCCCATAGATGCCAGTTTCAACACAAACAGGTGTAGGCAGTTATAAGGTGTATAGCCCTTTTCTACCTTGATGTGAATATCTTTCAATTCCTTACTGGCATTACGAAAGTTCTCAATAGAAGCACCTTCCTGTCCAAAGGATTTTACAATGGACAGACCTCTAATATATTCAATCGCTGCGCTGGACATATCCTCCATTGAATTATGTGTTGCGGCGGCAGTATCGGCGCTGTGTCTACTGATCCCTTGCAAGGCAAAAGCAGAAAGGATAACGCCAACAACAGCAATGACCGCAGCCACAGGGCTAAAGAAAATAAGGCACAGAACAATGGCAATAAATTTTGCATAACCGTTGATGATGACATCCACCATTTTCATTCCCTGCAATTCCAATGTGGATAATTCCGTTGTAACACCCGCCAGAATATCGCCTACACTGTTTTTGGAAAAATAGCCCAATGGCACATGTTTCAGAACGTCCCCCAAGTGGATGCGCTGTCCTGCGGCAACTTCATAGCCGATACTTTCCTGCAAAATTGCCCGTAGATAAGAAAACAGGAAATTCAACGCAATAGAGCCAACAATAATCCACAGCATTTTCCAGATCAAAGAAGCGTCAATTGTGGTATGCGCCCAATATGCCTGAATAGATTTATCCAGCGCATAAGCAGCAGCCATTGTCGGGATGGCTGTAGATAAACTACTGAAAAAAGAGAATACAGAGCCAAGATAAAGACGACCTCTGTACTTGCCAGCCCATCGAATAATGCGTTTCATTGACTTAAACATTACCAGACACCTCCTTTTTCTCGCTCACAGACCAGTTTTTTGCACCAATATGCGCCTGCCACATATCCATATAGAGTGAACAGCGTTCCAGCAGTTCCTTTTGCTTTCCGCAATCCACAATCTGTCCTTTTTTCAGAACGACAATTTGATCTGCATTTTGAATCGTAGATAGGCGGTGTGCGATCACCAGCAAGGTTTTTCCTTTGGACAGAGCCATAATAGATTTTTGAATCTTATCCTCATTTTGCGGATCGGTGAAAGCTGTTGCCTCGTCCAGAATGACGATCGGCGCATCTTTAAGAATTGCCCTTGCAATAGCAATTCTCTGCTTTTCGCCGCCAGAGAGCCGTTTGCCTGCATCACCAGCCGGAGTATCGTAACCTTTTTCAAGCCGAGAAATAAATTCATCACAGCAAGCAGCTTTCGCCGCAGCATAGACTTCTTCATCCGTAGCGTTCGGATTGCCTAAGCGGATATTCTCTTTGAGAGAACAATTAAACAGAAAGTTATCCTGCGTCACGAAGCTAACCAATTCGGAAAGCTGGCGAATTGAAAGCTCTTTTATATTTTTGCTGCCAATGGAGATGCTGCCACCAGTCACATCCCAAAACCGTGCAATCAGGCGGGCTACCGTTGATTTTCCACCTCCAGACGGTCCGACCAGTGCAGTAAAGCTCCCCTGTGGCATATTTAAGCTGATACCATGCAACACTTCATTTTGTGTTGTACCGTCATAAGAAAAGGACACATCCTGCAAGACAATATCGGTATGATTGATTGGAACAAATTCCCCGGAATCCGGCAAAATTGGAAGATTCAAAAGCTCATTTGCTGCTTCAACCGCATACTCCATAGATTTTGCTTCGTTGATAAAGGTCGTAGCTTTCATCAGTGGCCCCACAATACTAAGTGAGAGGATAATTCCCATTGCAAGTTCAGCGGGAGTAATACTTCCACCACGCACCAGCAGCAAACCAACAGGGAGTACCCCAAGCAAGGTAGTCGGCATAATCGCCATCATTAAATTCATGGTTTTCCATGTGCTTTTGAACCAGTTGAGAGTAAAATCCTTAAAGGACTTCACAGCGCCTACAAACTTTTCGTAGGAACTGGTACTTTGGTTGAACGCCTTAACAACCTCAATGCCCTCTACATACTCGATAATAATGTTGTTAACATGGTTATTTGCCTCCATGTAGGCTACATACTGGCTGTTATAATTTTTCATAAGGAAGAACATCGGAATCATAGCCAACGCAGGAGCAATCAAAATCGAAAGCCCCATACGCCAGTCTATTGCCAGCATCCAGACGAAAATAGCCAGCGGCAGGAGCAGATTAGAAGTCAGTTCTGGAATTACATGCGCCAAGGGCGGCTCTAAGTCCTCCACCTTATCCATGATGATGTTTTTCAGATAACCGATTCTCCGTCTCATTACCTCGCCAAGCGGGGCTTTCATTAGACGATTTGCAATTTTTAGACGAATACCTTCCAGTATCGTATACGCGGATATGTGCGCCAAAATTGTGGAGATACCAAAACAAAGCACACGGATCAGGTACCCGCCTACGCCAACCAAGCACCATAACAGAATATCGTTTCCTGTGGCAGTACGGTTGATAAACAGAAGCAGAATTTTATAAACTGCCCAAAACGGAATAAATCCACCAGCGACACTAAAAATAGCGCATAAAACCGAGAGGATCATCTTTCCCTTGCAGGGTTCTGCAAAGGAAAGTAGAGTTTTGACCCAACTCTTTTTTTGTTGTTTCATAGTAATTCACCTCTTTCGTTCTATTCGGTCAGTAAAGAAAAAAGGATGGCTAAGTCCTACTAACCATCCTTAATTTATCATGATTCAGTTTTTTCTTCCGCTCCACGCGGCCTTTTCTGTGCCAATCAGATAATTGATTTCCGATATTCCAATGGCGTTTTTCCCATCGTCTGATGAAAAGCAGCGGTAAATTTGCTGGGACTGTCATATCCTACAAGACCAGCAACATCAGCCACCTTCAACGACTTATCTGATTTCAGCAAAGCCGCTGCATAGTTCATTCGGTAGTTCCTCATGTATGTAAAAATCGGACTGCCATAAACAGACTTAAAGCAATTTTTCATCGGTGTCAATGCAATATCAAACTTTGCGGAGAGTTCTTCCAGCGTGTAGTTCTTTGTCAAATCTTGTGTTAAAAGTGATTGAATTGCCTTAATTTTTTCGACCTGACCCTTGTAGAAATATGGACGTTCCTCTGTATGTCCCGACAGCTCTAACGCATCCAGATATAGAAGCAGTTCCAGCACTTTGATCTTGAAATAGTCCTTTTTGATTTTGACCGGCACATTGTAAAGTTCGGAAAAAATATGCTCAATGGCCGGTTCTCCTGGAATGACATAAGGTGTGCGGTCACTGCAATATTTTTTCTGCAACTCATAAAGATCAACAGAAAAGCCTTTCATAGAAGCCGGTATTTCTTTTGCCGCAGTCTCAACCTGAAAGCCAATGGAAATTCCGTGGTAGTGACAAAGCGGAAACTCCACCTTGCCCGAATGATGGATGCGGCGATCCACCCGAAGATCGCCAGCCTCTAAATAGCTAAAGGCATTTTGGCCAACTTCCTGTTCAATGCGCCCTTCCCGGCAGTGGTCGATACAAAGCAGATCCATATCTGTCTGGAAACCCGAAACGCACTCCTTCATGTGGAAATCATTATACATGAGAAACACACCGGGAAAGACATGATAGAGTGTCATCATGCCTTCACCAGAGTTATCACTTAAACGCATGACCTTACAATCATCGGACTCAACCAGGTTTTGAACATTCGGGCCGTAGTACATTTTCTGGAATAATTCCGGCATAGACGCTACCTCCTTTCTTTGGAGCATCCCTCCATATCAAATATTTTATCACAAGTCCGGCCCAAAAACTCAAAATCATGGGAAACAATGATGATAACTTTATTTTCATCATTCAACTTGCGGATCATGTCGCTCACTTCCAGCATACGATGATAGTCAAGCCCACTGGTCGGCTCGTCAAAGACAAGCACATCTTTGTCGGAGAGAATAGCGGTTGCCACCGCAAGGCGCTGTTTCTGACCTCCTGACAGGGCCATCGGATGACGGTCTTTGAAATCCAGCAAATCAAAGGATCTGAGAATTTCTTCAATCCGCTCCGACGGACAATCCGGCTGCGCCAGTTCACATTCGTTCCATACGCTGTCTGAAAAAAGCTGATGGTTCACATCCTGCATAACACAAAAGCTGGCCTTATTACGCTGTTTTGCTTTCAGTGTTTGTCCGTCCAGCCGGACCGTTCCATCCACTTCTTTCAAAAGCCCACACAGGCAGCGTGTCATCGTCGTTTTTCCCGCGCCGTTATGACCGACAATAAGAAGTACATTTCCAACCGCAAAAGCTATGCGCAGATCCGTCGTGTCAGCGACAGGCTGTGCCGGGAAAACGGGCTGTCCGTTGTCACGCCCGGCGCGGAGCACGGCAAGCAGTATGCCGAATGGGACGCGCAGCGGAAAGGGACAAGCTATAAGCAAAAGCTGAAAATTGCCATTGACAGGCTCATTCCCATTTCCAAAGACCTTGACGACCTCCTGCGTCGGCTGGAAGCCGAGGGGTATGAAATCAAGCGTGGAAAGTATATCTCATTCCGCGCTCCCGGTCAGGAGCGATTTACCCGTGCAAAGACGTTGGGGGAAGCCTACACCGAGGAAGCCATAACCGAACGCATCAAGGGCAAGGTCATTCTGAAAACGCCGAAGCCGGAGCGCAGCGGCGTGTCGCTGCTGATTGATATTGAAAACTGCATCAAGGCGCAGCAATCCGCTGGATATGAACGCTGGGCAAAAATTGAAAACCTGAAACGCGCCGCCCGCACAATGGTATTTCTCGACCAGCACGGCATTTCCCACTATACCGATTTGGAGCAAAAAATCACGGAGTTTCAGGACAGCAACGAGCAAACGGCCGCTGCGCTGAAAACGGTGGAACACCGCCTGTCTGATCTGGCGCTGCTGATAAAGCATACCGCCACCTACAAAGAGCTAAAGCCGCTGTATAGCGAATACAAGAAATCCCGTGACAAAGAAAAGTATTTGCGCGGACGTGAGCGCGAAATCATTCTCTTTGAAGCGTCGGCGCGGGCGCTGAAAACGGCGGGCGTCGGTGATAAGCTCCCCGACCTTGCCAAGCTGCGCGAGGAATATTCCAGACTGTCCGAAGAAAAGAATCGGCTGTACGCCGAATACGGAAGCCTGAAAAAACGTATGCGGGAATACGATGCCGTCAAGCAGAACATCGACAGCATCCTGTCCCCCAATCGCGGGCAGGAACAGGACAAAGCCTTGTAGCTCCTTTGACATCCACACATTATTTTCAAACAATTTAATGTGTGTTCGTCGTTTCTTAGTTGACAATCACACATTATTTCTCTATAATATAATGTGTGATTGTCAAAGCGAGGTGAGAAGCATGAACGCCAAGGAGAAAATCGAAGAACTGCTGGAAGCGTCGGAGGACGGCACAATTACCGCTGCGCAGGTGACGGAAGCCGGACTGCACCGCAGCGTTTTACAGGAGTTTGTTAAGAGCGGCGAGATGTACCGCTTTGGGCGCGGCCTGTATGTGCGGAGCAGCGCATGGGAGGACGATTTCTACCTCTTGCAGCGCAAGTATGGGCGCGGGATCTACTCGCACGATACCGCTCTGTATCTGCTGGGCTATTCAGACCGTACCCCGGCAAAATATACGATGACCTTTCCAAAGGGCTACAATGCCCCGTCCTTGAAGCAGGAAAATTTAATTGTCAAGCGCGTTGTGCCGGAGAACTACGAGTTCGGCAGAATTGAAATTGAATCCCCCTCCGGCAATCCAATTCGTGTTTACGATTTGGAACGGACGCTGTGTGACATCCTGCGCGGCAGCGGCAGCGATGTTCAGATCGTCGGAGAAGCTATGAAACGCTATGCAGCGTCCAAGGATAAGAACATTCACAAACTGATGCAGTACGCAGACCAGCTTCGCGTGAAGCCAAAGGTGCTGCGCTACATGGAGGTTTTGCTATGATTACAAAAAATCCGATGCAGCTAAAAGCCTTTATCAAGAACAAAGCGGCAGAGAAGCATATCTCGGCGCAGCTCGTCATGCAGAACTACATGCTCGAACGGCTGCTGGAACGAATTTCGCTCTCGCCCTATAAGAACAATTTCATTCTCAAAGGCGGATTCCTGATTTCCGCCATTGTGGGATTGGACACGCGGGCAACAATAGATCTGGACACAACGATCAAGGGCTTCACCCTGACGCATGAAGCAATCCGCAAAATCTTTACAGAGATTTGCGCTGTCCAGATTGCCGACGACGTGCAGTTTGAGGTTGTCGGTATCTCTGACATTCGGGAAACCGATGATTACCCCGGCATCCGGGTCGCGTTGAAAGCGAACTATCCGCCGATCAGCGTACCGCTGACGGTGGATGTCACCACGGGCGACATGATAACGCCCCGCGAGGTGGAATACACATTCTCCCTGCTGTTCGATGACCGCACGATCAGTATTCTTGCCTACAACCTTGAAACGGTACTGGCGGAAAAGCTGGAAACTGTGCTGTCCCGCAACATTGCGAATACCCGTCCGAGAGATTATTACGACGTACATATCCTGTACGCGCTGCGCGGCGCGGAGTGCGACAAAGCGACGCTGCGCCGGGCGCTGGAACGGACGACGCAGAAACGCGGCAGCGGCATGATCCTGACAGACTACCCGGAGATTATGAAAGAGATCCGCGAAAGCGATACGCTCCGTAGGCTGTGGGAGAAATACAGCCGCGAGTATGAATACGCAAAGGATATTTCCTTTGATGATACCTGTAATACCATGCAGACGATTATGGACGCAATCACGGTGTAAACGAAAGGAGGCTTCTTTATGGGTTGGCTGGCAGCGCAGGGCGCGATTATGGCGATTGGGCTTTTCATCGGGCTTGTCTGCTCGGTGATCGGACTATTCTTCGGGCATATCATTCTCTTTGACAGCATTGCTCTCGGCATTGCCGCCGGAGTGTGCTGCAATCAGTTTACTGCAATTCATCCGGCGCTGTGCCTTGTGATTGGTATTGCAACATTTCTGCTGCTGTTGTGGCTGCAAAATACCAGCATCGGATTCTGGCTCGTCGGCGGGCTGCTCACGCTGATCTATGCGGCGGTGTTCGGGCTGCTGGCCTACTTCATTTCGGAGCATGATCCCATTTGGGGCTGGGTGATTTTCGGGCTGGTATTCCTCGTGGTCGGTGCGCTGCACCTACGCGCACGGGATAACTGAAAGCAAGTGCATAGTCACGGCTTAGAGTGCCTGTATGCCTTGCTGGGAGCGGCTTTACAGTGCGGGAAACATAAAGGTCGTATGTTTCCCTGCCAGTTATGAAAAATGAGTTTGAAAGCGTGACACAGGAGGTATACACAATGAATCCCCTTAAACATTACAGAATATTTGACGAAGAACCTTGTCCCTGCGGAAGTGGAATGAAGTACTCACTTTGCTGTAAAAAACGGGAGGACTCCTTTCAACGAGATAATAAGCGACCTGTCGAAGTTCAAGCTGCGGAAACATTGAAAAAATCTCAGTATAAATGTTGCTTGCATCCAGATAAATCTCGGTGCGTAAAACACATAAAAGAGGCTCACGCGCTTCAAAACAACAAAATCATTTCGCTGCTTTCAGAGAACGGTCATGTATATATGCTGAACGATAAAAAGCCGCCGTTAATTATCCCTACTGAAAAAGGTGAAATAGAAACTTTGACCTTATTAGATAAAGTCGGCGTTAATCGTGCAACCACGGCAACCTGTTTTTGCGATATACACGATGATGAAGTCTTTGCAGCCATAGAAAAAGGTGCGCCAGCCTTTGATAAAGGCAATGATGAGCATAAGTTTTTGTATGCGTATAAGGCTTTTATTTTTGAATATTACAAGAAATTGGTAGAGCAAAAAGCTTTCCAACGAATGATAAAAGCAAAACCGTCCGCATTAAAGAGCCGGATGATGGTAGCGTATTACCGTGATATTTCTCTGACGATGCGTGAAATGGATACAGTTAAAGATACCTTTGACAAAGCTATCTTAGCAAATAACTATGGCATTTTACAAACTTGTGTAATTGAGATCCCCGGAAGCATAGGCTTTGCCAATTATGCTTGCATTGCGCCGGACTATGATTTATATGGTCGAAAGATAAAAAATACTAAAAATGGCATTATGCACAGACTATATATCACGGTCTTTCCTGAAGAACGCCGTTCATTTATTCTTTTAAGCTGCCTGCATACAGACAGTAAAGTTTACAAGGGCTTCTTCCAACAGCTTCAAGCGGCCAATGTTGATAAAGTGAAATACTATTTTGATTTAATGCTCCCGCTATATAGCGAAAATATCATCATAAGCCCAAGGCTTTGGGAGCATTGGACTGAGGAGCAGCAGGCCGCCTTTACATTTTATATCAATCTTCATGGGCATCTGTTTTCCGTATATAGACTTGGGATGAAATTTGCAATGCAAAATTGTAGAAACCAAACCACGGGCTTCGGGGACGGAAAACGTGGGAAAATAGATTTATTCGCCAAAACATAAAAAACGCGGGACGCAGTAGCCATCATCGGCTGCCGCGCCCCGCGTTGTCTTTTACTCTGCGTCGGAAAGCGTCATTGTGAACTGCGCTTCCTCAAATGCTGCGTCGGTCATATTGTGCAGCTTATGGATCGTCTGCTCCGCCAGCGGGCGCATATCTGCGTCCATATCCGGCAGCACGTCGGAAATCGCCGCAATCGTTCTGCGGCGGCCGTGCTTGTGGTAAATGCAAATCAGATTTTCTTCCTCAATGGTGAACGGAACATTGTTCATGCTCATACCTCCAAATCATTATCTTTCGCCTTTGCCGCTGCCTTTTTGGGTGCAGCGACCTTTTTTGACTGCCCCTCTTTAAGCTGCGCCCGGACAGAGGGACGCTGCTTGCGCAGCGGAAGATCACGCCGCTCGTCCTTGCTGATAAAAGCGAAAACGCCGTGTCTGTCCTTGACCGAGGAAAGATACAGCGTCTTATACGGAAGCAGCGCAAATAGCCGCTCATGCTCCTTGCTGGATGCGATACGCTCAAACCACGGCGACACTTCTACTACAAAATGCGTTCCGTTGGGGCTGTTGGGCGCTTGCAGGGATTGAAACGCCGCCGAAAGGCGCTGTGCTTCGGCAAGCACCTTTTCGTCGGAGAGCCGCCCGATATGCTCCTTGAAATTGCCGGGTTTCAGCCGTTCACGCTTCCGGCTCTCGTCGCGCAGCAGATCCCGCAGCGCGTCCGGGTCATGCGGCACGGCTTCATAGCGCACAAACTTTCCGTACTCACGGTCCGGCGTCGCTTCAAAGCGGTATTCCTTGGGCAGCTCCCGTGAGCCGTTTTCATAGATTAGACGGTTATTGTCTGTCCGTAAGGCGGTCTGGATTGCAAGCTCGGCTTTCGCTGCATAGTCCATCTCATAAATGCTGCCTTTTACCTTGCCGCTCTCCATGCCGGACAGCACCACGGCATAGGCAAGCACACGCTCCTTGGTCTGCTCATGGTAAAAGCGGAACGTATTATGCTCCCGCGTTCCGCGCAGAAACACGTCCCGTTCCCGCAGACAATGCGTTCCGTTGGGGCGGGAAAACCATAGATAGACCTTATCCTCGGCATTTTTGCTCTTTGCCGCCCGTGTCAGAATCTTCTTGTCAATGTCAAAATCATTCTGAAAGGCGGCTGTGTTCTGCTGCATAATCTGTTGCAGGGATGCCAGCACATCCACATTTTCAAATTTATTCATAGGTCACTCCATTTCCAAAGCCTGCCGGATGCTCCGCTTGGCTTCCTGTTCCTTTTCCCGCTGCTGCGGCTTGCCGGACTGCACACGATCTGCTTTGAGCTGTGCGCGGATAGACGGCTTTTTGCCGTCCGGGTCGCGCTGCGGCGTTCTGCCGTCCTCAGCCTTGACCGCTGCGGCAAGTGCAGAGAGCGAAATCACCTCGCCGCGCTTTGCCTTTTCTTCCATCTCGTCTACGGATGGGGTGTTGTTGATCTGCCCGTCAATCATATTGTAGTTCTGTTCGGTGGACAGCTCCGCCGTGCGCATATAGTTTTCCTGTTCCCGCTGCTCGGCGGCAATGGCAAAGGCCTGTGTGCCGTTGCCCATGATAAGGTACTTGCCGTCATCGGTGCTGTGGTGATACCCATAGCCTGCGGCTTCCATCTGCTCACGGGTCATATTGGCAACGTGGAAGCTGCCGCGCGGTGTTGAAACGCGCTCCCCGGTCAGGTGGGCGTCAGGGGCAGCGGATTCCTGCTGCTGGGTGCTGCGCTGCACGTCAATGGGCTTTTCCCCGGAGATAGGCTGAATACAGGAAATGTACCCTGCGGCGTAGTATGCGTTTTTGTTAAGCTGGCGCTGCCATGCGCCGACGCTGGGTGCCCAGCGGAAGCCGTTTGCTTTCAGCTCGTCCCGCGCCGCTTCATCCGGCTTACCGTCAAAGAACACTTGCAGACGGTTATCCGCTTTGTTTGCTTCCACGCGCCCACCGTCAAATTCCCATCCGGCAAAATTGGTGTCCTCATGCTGCCGCACCTGTTCAATGCGCCCACGGATGCGGCGAATCTCGGCATTGTTGTTGGAGAGCATATAGGCGGGATACGGCCGGCTCTTGTCCAGATGCCAGGACTGCGCCATTTCCTGCTGCAATTTGGTGATCTGCTCCGGCGTCAGACTGGGGCAGCCCTCCAAAGTCTTATTCTTACGGAAATAGGCGTTGACGGCTTTCATGGTTTCCTGCGCCGATTCCAGTTTGACGAGCTTGGCTTCCAGCTTTGCCGCCGCCTGCGGGTCGTCCATGCTGATACCGCCCATGCCTGTGCTGCGGATCTTGTCCAAAATCCCCTGAACATCCTGCCATTCCTGCATATTGCGGTCACGGGCGGCGTTTTGCTTCTCTTTCTTGCGAACGGGGAAATTGCTGCCGCCTGCAACGAGGATTGAGGGAACACGGGCTTCAATGGCATAGTGGTCGTTCAGATTTTCCGCCAGCTTGCGGGCGTAGGTGTCCAGCAGCGCGTCAATTTTCTCATGGTACATGGAATCGACGCGTTCTTTCTGCCGCTGTGCAATCGCCGCTGCCTGATCTACCATCTGCCGATATTCAGCGGTGGCGCTGCCTGCGGCGTAGTCGCGGTAGCTGTTTGCATCGTTGGCACGTCGGGCAGCGCCCTCATTGATGGCGTAATACCTGACGGCGGTTTGCTCCGGCGCGGAATCTGCGGGCGGTGCTTCCCCCGGCTGCTCCTGTACGTCGGCGTGCTGCTCCTGCGGCTCGTAGCCGTTGGCGGCATATTCCTCCACGGTCATGCCTGCGGTTTCGGCTTCCTGTGCAATCTCACTTTCCACATGAGCTTTGTAGTCCTGAAGCTCTTTATCAAAATCCGAAAGCTGCGGCGGGTCTGGCAAGTGATAATCGCCCGCGTTCAGCTTTTCTCGGCAAGCGTCCACATGAGCAAGAACCGCATGAAAATATGCTGCCTGTTCCGGCGTCAGGGCTTCTCCATTTTCCAGCATATCCGCAGCGGTGCGCTCCTGCTCGGAGAGATTGCAATGCAGCCGCATATACGGTACAAACTCGGTGAGAAGCGTTTCACGCTCGGCCTTGTCCTTTTCCCACGCTTCCGTACCCTCGTTGTGCAGCACAAAGTTTTTCCAGTTTTCGTCCTTGGCGTAGTATTCGTGATAGGCTTGGATATGGTCGATCAGAGCGCCGTCCCCGTCGCCAAAGTCCTGCCGCCCCTCGTAGCTGTCACGTTCCCCGTGAAATGTGCAGTCAATGCGGAATTTGGTTTTATCGTACCAGCCGCCTGCGTAACCGGGCTTCTCACGCTCGGAACGCTTTTCATCGTCCAGCGCCTTAAAAAGTGCGTCAGCGCGGGCAAGCGGAAGCTGTTCACCCTCTTGCAGCTTGTCGCTTTCGCTCCAAAGAATCGTCACGACGGGCTGTACCGCAGGATCAAGAGAGTGTGCTTCCTTGCCGGACGCTTCCTCTTGGGCATGGAACATGGCAATCTGCTCGTCGCTGGCATAGATCAGGTCGTCAAACTCCAAATCGTTCAGCTCGTCTTGGATCAGCGCAGCCAGCGATTCATACTGTCGGCTTTCAATCAGCACGTCACCCAAATATTTTTCAATGCGGAAGTCCGTCAGGTTTGCGTATGCCTGAATGGGGATTTCATCATCCGCAATGGTCGTGTGTCCAATACCAACGGCGGACAGGTCGCTGAAATCTGCGCCGGAATGAAATTCTTCGCGGCAGTAATCGTCGATCAGTTTTTTCGCAAGCTCCAATTCGGCACGTCCCCGTGCAGCGTCGCTCAGATGCAGAGAGTAAAGGCCGGAAGCAGAGGAAAAGCCGACGTTGTTGAAAACATAGTCCACATCACTTTCTTTCAGCGCTCCGGCTGCGTAGTAATTCTCCCGCGTGGGCGTCGGGCTTACGCTGCCGGATGCAATGTCGTGATTCAAGCCTGTTTCTAAATGCGTACAGATTTTTCCGTCCACCGCCAGCGTCGCATAGTACCAGCCTATGTAACCGCTGCTTTGCTGATCTGCGCCGTCGTTGAACTCCACGTTCAGCAGCGTATAGGGCTTCAAGCCCTTTTCTGCGGCAATGGCATTGTCCTGAAGCTCGCGTTCTTTGAGGGCGGTATAGGCAGTTTCCTTTGCAACACGGATGATTTCAGGGTTATACCGCACCAACGCGCTATCGACAAGCTCCTGCTGTACCTTTTTGGTTTTGGCTTTTCGCGTCATGTGGTTGCCCAAAAACAGAGAGCTGCCGTTATCAAAGCGAATGGAAATATCACTTGTGCCGCGCCATTTTCCCGTGCAGGGCGAGGTTTCAATCGTGCCGGATGTGCAGCCGAACGCCTGCGCAATTACGCCGATTTTCTTCTGCATGGAGAGCGTTTCATACCGCTTGGCAATTTCAAAAGCCTGCTTCTGTAGCTCTGTCAGCGGTCGTTCCGCTGGCGGGGCGTCAGCCTGTGCTTCCTGCTCTGCGGCCTGCTCCGGCTGTAAAAACTCCGGCACTTCGGTATAGCCGCCGCGATCCAAATAGTGCGCCGTTTCCTGCTCGCCGCGATGCAGCACAATGACATCGGACATGGAAAGGCTATGCCCGGTAAAATCTTGCGGCCTGTCCATATTGAAGCGAACGAAAATGTCCTCCAGCGTGTCCGTGTCGGAGAGGGGTGCGGTATAGACCAGCTCATAATTTTCGCGGTCAACACGCAGCCCGGCGGCCTTTACCTGTTCCAGCGGCTCAAATCGGAGATCCCGCGTTGCGTCGCCGTCTTTAAGCTGATAGATGGAAAAGGTGTTCTCCGGCACATTCTGCGCCGCAGCCTGTTCCTGCTCTGCGGTGTGCTGCGCCTGAAGCTCTGCAAAATGCCCCTCGATTTCAGAAATTAGCTCGCTGGCGGCGGTGCGGATGGTTTCAAGGGATGCTTTCAGCTCCTTAATATCGCGTCCGCTGCTCCACCCAGCGACATAGCCAAAGGAGTAGTCCGACGTGTCCAGCCCGAAATGCTGGCACACCGTATAGGCGACGCTTTCCGCCTGCACCTCACGGGTGCTGCGGTCGGGGCGCTCCGCCTGCTCCGGCGCGTTCAGGTCAATATCGTGCAGTTTGGCATGGGCAATCTCATGGATCGCCGTCTTGATGGTTTGCAGCTCGCTCATGCCGTCGTCAATGGCAATGCGTTTTTCTGCAAGGTCATAATAGCCGTGTGCGCTGCCGTCGATTTTTTCAAGTGTCACGGGAACGGGAGAGGTCAGCTTCAAGGCTCGCCAAAAATCCTCGTACTGTTCCACATTGCCCGTGAGCGCGTCCACGGCAATGTCGGGAAGCTCCTTGCCCTCGGTCTGGCTCACATCAAATACCGACACCACCTTGAACGCCGGGATCGTCACCTCCTGCTGCTCCGTAACGGGTTTCCCGTCTGCGCCGATCACGGGCTGCCCGGTGTCCGGGTCAGTTTTCGCCACATCCTTTTTGATTTTATAGGGTGCGGGTGCAAGGATTTTGATGCCCTTTTCGCCGGATTTGACATGGCGTTCAAAATCGCTGCACAGACGGTTGACCTCCAGCGTAAAGCCGTCGTCCAAATAGCGGCTCACAGGCCGTCCCACAATGGCAACGGCACAAAGCCGCCCATTTTCAGCACAGCCAATGGAAAACTTGTGTCCGGCAACGGGCTTGTGGTGGCGGTGATGCTGCCGCACAAACTCGTTCGCCTGCGCAAGAGAAACAGGAATCAGCGTCAGCATAGCCGTCCTCCTTAGTTGTACGGCGGTCTGGCGTAGGCGTAGAAATGTGCCTGCCAATAGCTGCTGTTCAGGTTGGAATAGGAGATCGGATCTCCACAATGGATCATCATGGAATTGCCGACGTAGATTCCCACATGGCTAACGCCCGGAGTATCGTATGTCCCGACGAAAAACACGAGGTCGCCCGGCTTCGGGTTGGAAACAGGGGTGGAAATGTTGTAAAGCCCCTGTGCGCCCAGCCTGCCCGTATTGCACACGCCGCTGTTTGTCAGCACCCAACTCACGAAGCCGGAGCAGTCAAAGGAGGTGGACGGGCTGCTGCCGCCCCACACATAGGGGTACCCCAAATACTTTTCTGCTTCTGTGATAACGGCGGCAAAGGTTTCGTCCTCCATTGCAGAGGGCGGGATCTCATATTCCTCCGGGCGGTTCGTGATGTACTTGGGGATATACTCGCTATCTCCGAACAGCTCCGGCTTGTTGCCCAGCACCGACATATACAGCGCATACTTGGACAGCGTTTCTTCGTCCATGATATAGACAGGGATATGCGAGAGATCGAAGTTTTCCAGCTCAACAGTGCAGATGTAATAGTTATACGGAACTTCTACCTCGTACTCATTGCCCTCGCTGTCTGTCCGGGTAACGGTGCGGTAGCGCACCTCGGTTACGACGGTTTCTGTGAGAATGTATTGCTTCTCAAATAGCATTTGCAGCGTCCCTTGTACCTCGCTTGCTGTCCATGCGCCGTCATGCAGCGCAGAGAGGATAGATGCCAGGACATAGGGATCGTGCTTGATCTCGTCAAGGTCATAGTGGTATTCGTCGTAATCGTGGGTACGTTCGTAGGTGTCGAGATATTCTTGCAGCTCGGCTTCCAGCGCACAGTAGGCGGCTTCGGCGGCAAGAATGTCCGCGTCCTCCGACTGATAGCTGGATGCCGCCACACCGCCGCCAGCCGCACCCACCAGCGCTGAGCAGGATTGCAGTCCGCCGATCAGCATGACAATCAGCAGAAAACCAGCCAGAACGACCAGCACACCTTTCCAATGGCGGGCAACGAACTCGGCTGCTTCCTTTGCCTTTTCTGCCGCTTTTTTCGCTGCCGTCGCTGTGGCTTCTGCGGTTTTTTCGGCGCTTTTGGCGGTTGCCTGCGCGGTGCTGCCCGCAGCCTTTGCCGTTCTTGCAGCCTTGGCATACTCACGCTTTAGACGCTGCTTCTGGAAAAAGCGGTTGAGCGGATTGCCGGAGAGCATTTCAGGGTTATCATGCAGCGCCTTTTGGTAGAGATATTCTGCATTGGCATTTACCGCTCTGCGCTCGGCCTTTTCCGCAGCGCGGTAGGGTTTCAGCTTGCGGTGACGGCGCTCCCAGCGAATTGCACCGCCTGCACCATGCTCGGCAAGTTCTTCGGCTTTATGCACACTTTCCACGCCGACGTTTTCATGCTCGACCTCATGGATTTTTCCGTGCGCCTGTACTGCGACCTCCCGCAGCGGACGGCCTAACGGATTCGGTTTCAGCTTGGGCGGAGACTTATCCACGGTATCAAAGCGCAGCTTGGTCTTGGCTGTGCCGCTGGCTTCATCAAAGACACGCTCCTTGCGCAGCACCCGTTTCTTGGGGATCACGGCCTGCGCCGCATCCAGCTTGTCGGCGGCTTTTTCCGCACGGTGGATATGCTTGTGCAGCTCCGGCGCAGCGCGTTCTTCCTCGGAAAACTGCAAATGGGATGCAGAATACCGCTGCTGCGCCGCGTCGCGGGACATCCGCGCCGTCTGCCGCGCCTTGTGTGCGTTACGCTCTGCGGCCGCACGGTCAAAGAGCTTTTCCGCTGTACCGCCTGGCGCAGCGGACATTGGAATATCCTGCGGGATATGGGAAATGGGGCTGCCGCCCTGCGGCTGAAACGGCTCGGCGTTTGGCTGCTGCGGTTTGGACTGCTCCTTTTCCGGCTCTTTTTGCTCCTGCGGGCGAAACTGCCGCCCGTGCTTTGGGGCATCCTCTGCCGGGTTCATAGGTGCATCGCGTTTTCCCATCTGGACAGGCTGCCCATTCGGGGAAAGCTGCTTTTCCGCGTCGCGCTCGGAAATATGGATTTCTTCACCCGTGGTCTGATTGTCCAGCACCGCGCCATCGCGGGTCATGCGCTGGGTGAGCTTATCGCGGGACTTAAATTCTTTCAATGGGTATCACCTCCGATCCGTTCCCGTGCAAGGGAACAAAACTCCGTGTTCAGTTCAATGCCGATGTAATGCCTGCCGTGCCGCTTCGCCGCAAGCCCCGTTGTGCCGCTGCCCATGAACGGATCAAGGACAATGCCACCCTTGGGACAGCCCGCCAGAATACAGGTTTCTGCCAGCAGGGGCGGATAGGCGGCAAAATGCCCGCCCTTGTAAGGCACGGTGTTGATAAACCACACATCGCGCTTTGCCCGGACGGGTGAGATCATGTCGTCGGTGATGCTGCCTTTTTCCCTCGGCTTATTGATATTCTGTGTCTGCGGTTGTCCCGGAACGGGAGCGGAATACTTGCCCACGCCGCGCCCAGCCTTTTTGCGCAGGGCGGTCGTGGGGGCAATGGGTTCAGCAATGGCAAGCCAGTCATAGAAATAACGTCTGCTCTTGGTGAACATGAAAATATGCTCATGGCTGCGGGTGCAGCGGTCTTTGGTACTCTCCGGCATGGGGTTTCCCTTTGCCCAGATCACGTCATTGCGCAGATACCAGCCGTCGGCGCGGAGCGCAAAGGCCAGCATCCACGGAATACCGATCATGTCCTTTTGCTTGCAGCCCCGCACCGCTTGGCAGAGAGAAATGTTCTGCCCGTTGCGCCCCTGCGGATATTTGGGGTCGCGGGTATCGCCTTTGCTGCCTGTGCCGCAATAGCTGTCCGCGATATTTACCCACAAGGTCCCATCCGGGCGCAGCACCCGGCGCACCTCACGGAATACCGCTGTCAGCCGCGAAATGTATTCCTCCGGCGTAGCTTCCCGCCCGATCTGTGCGTCCATGCCGTAATCCCGCAGCCCATAGTAGGGCGGCGAGGTCACGCAGCAATGGACGCTGCTCTCCGGCAGGGCTTTCAGCACATTCAGACTGTCGCCGCAGAGAATGGTATCAAGCTCCATCGTCATACACCGTTCACCTCGCTCGGCTTGGTGGACATGATGCGGTAAAGCTCGGTGTCCCGTGGGAACTTATCTGCAAAGGGCAGGATCACATTTTCAAAGAACAGCAGTCCCTCGCCGGGTGGGGAGTTGGTGACGAACTTTAGCTGCTCCGGCGAGATGTTCAGACGTTCGGCAAGAATTTTGCGGTCGCCCGCCGCTTGGTTGAGCATACAGATGAAGTCTGAATTTTCCAGAATATTTTCGATTTCCGGGCTGGACAGCAGATCCTTGACGTTCTGCGTCGCACCTGTCGGCACACCGCCCCATTTTCTGAAACGCTTCCAGATCTCCGCGCTGTATGCTGCGGTTTGCGGCTCTTTCAGTAACAAGTGAAATTCGTCTGCGTAATACCACGTCGATACGCCTGTGTTGCGGTTGCGGGTGACACGATTCCAAACCTGATCCTGAATCACCAACATCCCCGGCTTTTTCAGGTTCTTCGGCAGTTCCTTGATGTCAAAACAGACAAAGCGGTTGTCAATGTCAACCGTCGTTTGGTTGTTGAAGAAATTGAGCGATCCCGACACATACAGGTCAAGTGCCTGCGCCACACGGTCGGCTTCCGGCAAATGCTGCGCCGTCAGCGCGGCGTGGAGGTCGGAGAGGATCGGCATATTCTCTGGGCGCGGGTCTGCAAAGTAGGGCTGATAGATACGCTGCACAGCGCGGTCAATTACGGTGCGTTCGATGGCTTCCAGCCCGGTCTTGCCGCCCATAATCAGCTCACAGAGGGACAGCACAAAATCGGATTTGAGCGCCAGCGGGTTTTCGTCCTCGGAATAGTTCAGGTTGATGTCCAGCGGATTCAGGTAATCGCGGCTGGTGGGAGAGAGCTTGATAATCTGCCCATGCAGCAGCTTTACCAGCGGCGCATACTCGCCCTCCGGGTCACATACCAGCACATGATCGTGGGTTTTCAGCAGCACACCGATCATTTCCCGCTTGCAGGAGAATGATTTGCCGCCGCCCGGTGTGCCGAATACAAGGCCGTTGGGTGAACGCGCATTTTTGCGGTCAAGCATTATCATGTTGCCGGATTTGGCGTTCAGCCCGTAGTAGAGGGAATCGCCGCCTTGAAATAGCTCCTGTGTCACAAAGGGAACGATGATTGCCACAGCCGAGGTCGTCATACCCCGCGTGATATGGATTTGATTTTCCCCCAGCGGCAGCGAGGACACAAGACCGCGCTCCTGCTGGAAGTCCAGCCGCGTCAGGGTGCAGTTGTGCTTTTGCGCTACGCCTGCTGTACGGAACACTTCGTTTTCCAGCTTGCGCTTGGTGTCGCCGTAATTCAGGACAAGAAACGTCAGCAGAAAATACCGCTCGTTGCGGCTTTGGAGATCTTGCAGCAGCTTTTTCGCCGCACCGCCGTAGGTAGCAAGGTCGGACGGCAGAATATCCATATCGTAGCCGTCCCGGACAGCCTTTTTCTGCTCCTGAATCTTCATTGCATCGAGGTCGGTGATTTTGCGCTTCACCATTTTTACGGCTTCTGTCTGCTCCAATGCCTGAATATGGACATTGACGACAAGGCTACTGTCCGTATCAAGAAAATCGGTCAGTATGCGGTCGGTCAGCTCCGGCGTAATGATCTGCAAAAAACTTGCAGCGCAGAGCTTGCCGCCCATCTGGAACATACGGCTATTCTTGAACGCAAAGGAGGATGGCGCGATAAAGTCCTTGGTGGAAAGCCCGCCAGCGGCAAGCCACTTCCAGTCAAAGTTGAAGCGTTCTCCATCCGGGTGCATGATGCCGTGCAGCACCTCCAAGCGCTCCTTGCCGTCCAGCACACGGGACACCGCACCCATGATTTTGAAGTAGCCCTGAATATCCAGCGAGATACGCGACAGCCTTGCCCGTGCCGCCTTGAGGTTATCGGCTTCAATGGTATAGGTAATATATTTGGTTTTCACGCTGCCGTTGTTGCCGCGGGCAAGCTGCCGCTTGAGAATGTCCGTCTGCTCCTGCCGGATCGGGTCTAAACCGTCATTGCAGGGCGGCATTTCAAAGCTCCGAGCAAGCTGCTCCCGATCGGACTTACGGTTGGGATAGGTGAACTGCACATGGATGGAAGAATCCAAATAGTTATACAGATCGCAGAGATATTCAAAAATAGCCGTCTGATCGTCAGGCTGCGCGAGCAAATAGTTGATGTCAAAAAACTCAATGCTCTGCGAATAGCGCCTGTTTCCGAGATAGCAGATGCCGTCCGGGTACATGATCTGATAGGGTATCGTGTCCTGCGCGGTATGGGGCTTGCCGTCACCGCGATATTTACGAATGACGGCTTCGATCTGTTTTCTTTCGACGCGGGTGAGCTTGGGCTTGTCCGCCATGCTTTTTGCTTCCGCGCTGTCTGCTCTTTTCGACAATCGCCTTTACCTCCTGTTCCATTTGATATTGACGCACAAGGGCGTCGTATGCGTTGACGGTCTGATAAGGGCGCTCCTTGGGTCGCAGAAAGCAGCTTTCTATGATTTGCCGCCCTACCACTTCAAGGGGCTGTCCGTTCTTCTCATACACCCCAAACAGAAAACCGGGGAGCATGACAACGATCATCACCATTGCCGCAGCCGTCGTCCCGATGCCGCCTTTGAGCAAAAAGAAAAGCGGCACTCCCATGAGCGCCGCCAGCCCAAAACAAATAAGCTGCCGCTTTGTCAAATTGAAAAGCACCTTGGATTTAATTTTCGTCAAATCCTTTGGCACGTTTACATAGGCCATGCGCTAACTCCTTTCCGCAAGCGTAATATCGCTTGCAATTTCATTGCCCCATGCGTCCCAGCCCGGCGTTTTCTGCCGGGCGAACAGCTCCACGCGGGGCAGATCGCCCATGAGCGCAAGAATCTTGTCCCGCGCTTCATTCGGCTTTTTACTGTGCTGCTCAATGGGACTGATGATAAACTGATGTACGCCTGCCGACTGCCGTTTGGGTTTGCCCTTGGTCGCCAGCAGACAGATTTCCGCATTGCTGCGTGTCCAGTAGCCCATGCCGTAAAACCATGACGGACTTTTGCGGTTGCGTTTGAGCCAGACGAACGCCACGGTTTTATACCGAAACCCCCACGCGCGGATCACCCGCAGGGCTTCGGGAAGCTGTGGAAAGGTTGCCCAGAGGAACAGGGCGCAGTCCTTCGCCGCCAGCTCCGGCACGGGCAGGGCGCAAAGCTCGTCAATGCTCATGGTGGGATAGTGATTTTCTGCCGCGCCCTGCACCTTTCTCTGCTCATAGCGCCACGGCGGGTCTGCGTAAATGATGTTGTACGTTCCGATAGGCAAGCCCTCCGTCAATGGGCGCTGAACACGGCCTTTGCCATACTGCCCGTTTTGAACAGGCAGAAGCACAGCAGCACCGTATAGCCCATTGCCAGCCAGATTGCGCCGGACACGTCGCCCGTCGCGGAAATGCTCTGGATCAGAACCGAGTAAATGCCCACGACCACCATAATCAAAAACGCCTGAAAGCCCAGCGCCAGCAGAGATTTCAGGTAATTTTGCCCGACATTGCGCCATTCTCCGTTTGTCATGGTAGCAAGCGGGATGGGTCCCAGCGAGGTCACAAGATATATTTCAATCATTCTCCCGTAGACCACCAGCATAATGCAGATGGAAAGAATGTTCATTGTCAGCCCGACAAACAGGGATTGAAACCACAGCCCAATCAGTCCGCCAAGACTCATAGCTTCCAGCGACGTTTGCAGATCGCCCACAAGGGAATCTATGTCAATGCTGGTATTGCCGATTATCACGCCTGCGCTCTGATTGACGACCTGCTGCGCCGCGTCAAAAACGCCCATGACGATATTCCAAGTGTTCGTGACGATCAGAACAGCCGCATAGGTTTTGAACACCCATTTGAAGAACATAAAGGTGTCAATGTCGTGCAGATTGTTTTTCTCTGTCACCATCTGGATCAGCTCGTAGGTCATTACAAATGCGAGAATTGCACCTGCAATCGGGATGATGACGGATTCGGACAGGTTGCGGATCATATTGAAAATGCCGGAGTTCCAGCCCTGCGGCGTCGCTCCGACATCAGCGGCAATTTCACCCACCTTTGTATTCACCGTATCGAACAGCCCCGACAGGTTGCCGATGATTCCGTCGATCAGAACGCCCTTAAACCATTCCTCCAGCCAATCAATAATCAAAAGGCAGCACCTCCTTTCCCGCGCCGCCCCCGGTCAGGGGGGGCGGCGCGGCGGTGTATTTCAGAATCGGTTAGCTGAACAGGCCGGAGAGCAGCGGGACAAGAACGCCGCCAATCAAGGCAACGCCGCCGCCCGCCATGAGCTGTTTCATGCCCTGGCTTTTGGCACCGGGGTTGTCCGAGCCATAGCCCTCCAAGAGGTTAATCACACCCCAAATGCCAAGGCCTGCACCGAGTGCGATCACGAGGGTCTGCAAAACACCAACTGCGCTATTGAAAAATGCCATATCCGTACCTCCATAAAATCATGTTGAATTGTTGTGTGTAGGGAAATTGCAGCCGTTTTCTCCGGCTGCGGCATCGGAAGTATCGCTGTTCTGGGCGAAGTGCTGCTCTGTCCATTCGTACAGGGCAAGTGCATACAGCCTGTCATGCGACATCATAAGGCGGTAGGCTACATCCTGCGAAACCGCTTCAATGTCAATATCTGTGTAGGGAACACCGCGCCTGTCACAATCCTGCATCTGCTCCCAAAGGGCAAGGCCGCAGAGGATGTTGCAGCCAATCTTTTCCCACTTGCGCATACATTCCATAAATGCCTGATAATTCGAGAGTTCCATAAACAGCTCCTTTTGCCGCGTTATTCTGCGACGGTAAAATCAGCGTCCTCGTCGGACAACTCAATCTCATAGAGGTCAAACGGTTCCTCCGG
>ENA-OZAN01000268-OZAN01000268.1-human-gut-metagenome-genome-assembly--contig:-NODE-268-length-24233-cov-7.127513_pt1 | contig 24233 bp, 20 predicted proteins | sample MGYA00243305_ERZ653507 | MGnify/ENA primary metagenome ERZ653507 (study PRJEB26926, sample SAMN06164915) | human gut metagenome | biome: ENVO:00009003; feature: ENVO:2100002; material: ENVO:00002003... | reverse complement strand
ACGCGTCTCGTGGGCTCGGAGATGTGTATAAGAGACAGGGTCAATATGGGACCGTACAGCACTCCCGAGATAATCCGCGAGTTCGAGCATAACCCCAACTGCCTCTACATGACCGATGCTTGGGTCGAGGATTTCGGCGTTCAGAACCCGGCTATCTATGACTGCTATCCGAAGTTCCTGCGCGATTCTCTCAGAGGCACGGGCGACACTCTGCCCAACACCGTCCGCCGCATGACCGGCGCGACCGCCGACAGATTCATGCTCAAAGACCGCGGATATGTAAAGCCCGGCTATTTCGCCGATTTTACCGTGTTCGATGAGGACGAGACGAAGAACGCAACGCCCGATCAGACGAAGTCTTTCGGCATAAAGAAAGTGTTTATCAACGGCGAGCTCGTGCTCGATAACGATGAACTCAACAAGTCCGCGCTCAAAACCACAGGCCGTGCGCTGACAGTGTGAAATATTATAAGGAACTCTAAACCATGCAAACCGCAACCGACAAAAAGATAGATTTTCTAAACGACCTTGAGGGTACAAATATCGACAGCTCCGTATATCCCGAACTTGAAAGGCTCTCGCGTGATCGAAATCCCGAAATTCGCAACAGGGTCGCGCAGGTGCTGGGCGGTGCGCGCGGCGAATATACCGATATTTTGCTGCGTCTTCTGAATGACCGGGATGAGCTCGTGAGGGTCAATGCCTGCGATTCTCTGAGCGAAACAGACAGCCGCGAGGCGATAAATGAGCTTGAAAAACATATCGCCGACAGCTCGGAACTTGTCCGCGTATATGTGTATTCGTCACTGTACGATACCGCGTCAATGAATCCGGCGGCTTATAAGAGCGAGGTGCGCGCTCTGCTTCTGTCTGCTTGTAAAGACGAAAAATCAGATCGGGCGGGAGCTATATTGGTTTGTTCGCTGTATGCATTGGGTGAAGCCGATGCGGCGAATAAAATAAAATCATACATATCCTCCGAGGACTGTTATGTGAGAAACGCCGCCGTTCAACAGCTTCACGCCATTTGCGGCGATGCGGATATTTCGTGCTTCCGCAAAGACCTGCAGGCGCAGTATCACAAGGAGTCGGTCGGGTTTGTAAAAGATGCGCTTGAGAGTCTTTTGGAAGATATCCCGGCATAGCACAGTGAAATTGCATCAAAGAGCGTTCTCCGAAAAGAGGACGCTCTTTCGTCTTTCCGTCTTGCTTTTTAGCCGTGCAATCTGATAGAATAGACTCATTAGCAGTGAATTTTTGGAGGACAACTCTGAAAATATTTAACGCCGCCGATTTCGGCATAGTCCCGAATGAGGATATTTCGGAGAAGCTCGCAGAGTTTATCTCGGCATTGAAAGCTGAGGACGGGGAGAAGACCGCCGTGTTCGACAGCGGCACTTATCATATCACAGTCGACCCGAAGCTTTTCATGCCGGCTGTTACGCCGTATCTCGCGGCATTCTATGCCCTGGCGCTGAATCTCGGCTACGGCTTTTTCTGCGGCTCGCTTCTGTTTTTGATAAATTTAAGCGGCAGCCGCGTGCTGGGCTTCGCCGTGCTCTCGGCTCAGCATATCATTTCATATCTGATTAGGTTTAAGTACCTCCCGTTTTTTATCTCCGTATTTTCAAATCACGGTTTCTCGGAAGATGCCGGTCTGCCGTCGGTCGGCTTTTCGTGCGCGTATTTCTGCCTGTTCGCGGCGATTATTGTCGCGTGTATTCTTCGCGCCGTTCGGCATGTCGATCTCAAAATAACAGTGGGGACTCGAATATGAAGATAACTTTTTTCGCGGGATTGCGGCATCGGCTTTTCAATATGCTGCCGTATCTCGCCGTGTCTCTGCTCATATGGACGGCCTGCGTGCTCTCGTCTTTCGGCGGCGAGCGGGAAACATTTTTCTCTGTTTTCACCGAAGCCGTCGGCGGCGTTAAACACAGCGGACAGTTTGATCTCTTCGGCTTCTTCCGCTATTTCGGAACATTTTTTGCGGGACTCTTTCTCGGTATGGCGGGCTCGGTCCTCGATTCCGAGGCGATGCCGTATTTCGTCCTGCCGCGCTCGAAGAGCTTTTTCAAATGGTGGATAAAAACCGTTTCGTCCGCTCTTCTCTGGTGTGTGCTCTATTGCCTTGTTGGCATAGCTGTCTGCGCAGCGGCGGCGGAAAAAGTCGGAACGCTTTCCGCCTTTGAGCTTATGCGCATGGCGGCATATCCGCTCGCGCTCGGCGCGTCAATGTGCGTGCTGTGCCTTCTGCGTTTTCTTCTCGGGCAGAAGCCTGCGGCGGCAATTGTAATTGCGGTTGTCGGCACAACGGGGCTAATATGCGGAAAGCTGAAAAGCTTCAGCTTCGCCATGCTCGGCGCATACGGCATGGCAAAACAGCTGACCGATGTCAAAACGGCTGCGGCGGTACTCTTTGCAGACGCGGCGGTGATGATCCTTGTCTTTTTCTGCTCCGGCGCAGTGAAGAGAAGGGCTTTGAAAGGAGGACATTATTTTGACTGATGTTATAGTTATAGATAAGCTGACAAAAAGCTTCAAAGGGAAAACGATTCTCGAAGATGTCAATATGCGGCTGCAAGAGGGCAGGATATATGGCGTCGTCGGCGACAACGGCAGCGGCAAGACTGTGCTTTTAAAGCTCATTTGCGGATTCATGAAGCCCGACAGCGGAACGGTCACCGTCAACGGCAAGGTGATAGGCAAGGACGCTGACTTCCCGGAGAACACGGGAATTATAATCGAAGCGCCCGGCTTTCTGCCCAATTACAGCGGCATGAAAAACCTTGAATATCTCGCCTCGATACGCGGCAAGATCGGCAAAGAGCAGATAGAGTCCGCCATGAAAACGGTCGGGCTCGACCCGTCATCAAAACTGCGTGTCGGCAAATATTCGCTCGGCATGAAACAGCGCCTCGGTATAGCGCAGGCGATAATGGAGGATCAGCAATTATTGATTCTCGACGAGCCGATGAACGCGCTCGACAAGGACGCAGTCGAGGAGATGCGAAAGCTCTTCCTGAGCTTTAAAGCGAGCGGAAAAACCATGCTCATAGTCTCGCACAACGAGGGTGATATCTCGACCCTCTGTGACGAGGTTTATGAATTTGACGGCGCGCGGATAAAACGGCGCGAAAATGTCTGAAATATACTCACGGAGATGAAAAATAATGAAATCAAACAGAAAAATTATCATGTCTGCCTTCACTCTGTTTCTTGCTGCAATCTCTCTTGCCGGGTGCGCTAAAGTGGCGCGCGAGCCGGAAACGACGACTGCACCCGAAACTACGACCGAGGAGCAAACGACGGAGCCGACCACCGAACCGACAACGCAGGCGGAGACAACAAAGACGACCTCAGCGCGCGGCGCGGAAACGACCCGCCGGGCTTCCGGTTCTTCAAATACCGCGTCAAAGACTACGGAATTTCAGGTCGATTTTGACGCGATAAGAATGCTCGGGGTTCCGAAATTCCGCGCATATGCCGACCTGGGTGATGGCTTTTCATCAACGGGCAAGACCGCGACCGTGAACGGAGTCAAGTGCAAGACCTATAAAATAACTTTTGAAGACAGCGACGATGTCCTGCTCGCATACGATGAGCAGAACAAGGTGCTGTATGAGTACGACAACGAAACAAAAGATTGGATAGAATTATAAAAAAACAGGCGTTTTACGGTTTTGCCGCAGAACGCCTGTTCTTTTTTGTGTTTATATGTGCAGTGCTTTGAGTAGCGCGTCGATGCCCTCGAAGTGCGGGATTATCATATCGGCGCCCGCCGACATGAGCCTTGCCCGTTTCTTTTCGTCTATTCCGTCGCCGGTCTTTTCGTTTGTCGCCACGCCGACTGCGTATCCGCCGAGTTTTGCCGTGAGCTCTATCTCAACAAAGCCGTCGCCGAATGTGACAAGCTCTTCCGGGTCGAGCTTCTGCTCTTCAATCATGTTCTTTATAACCGCCTCTTTCGAGCAGTCGAGCAGCGCGTCCTTCGCGCCGTGAATGCCGCCGTCGAAAAGATTTTTGACTCCGATTAAGGACGCCTCATATATGACATCTTTTTCGTCCGTTCCGCTCGCGAGGAAGCATCTTATCCCGGCGTTCCTCAGCGCTTTTATGAACTCAACTGACCCTCTGACCGCGAGATCGGCGGGGGAGAGACAGCCGCTTTCGAGCCCATTTTTTCTGTCGGCTATCCGCGTTTCGAGTCTGCGCAGATATTCTTTTTTGTATTCGCCCGGGTCAACGTGCTCTCCGCCGCGGCGAACAACTGCCTCGTTGAGCGCGATGCACTGGAATATTGTCTGCTTGCCGGTCAGTCGGTCGACGAATTCCGTGACCTCTTCGCGTATTCCATCCTCGTTCTCGCCAGTGCCGAGCGCCTCTATGACCTCGCAGAAATACAGAATCATCACTTTCTGCCAGCCCTCGCGTATAAGGCTTATCGTGCCGTCAAAATCGAACAGCGCGCATTTGAAGCCCCTGCCGCTGTATTCTTTTATTGTTTCAATTGAAAAACTCATTTCTGTGCCTCTTAGTTTTATTTTTTACTGTGCGAGCGCTTCTATTTCCTCGGGCGATGCCGTGCCCGTGACGCCGATTTTCCTGACCGTAACGCCGGACGCGAGCCCCGCGAACTGAGCCGCCGCTTTGAGCTCGGTCTTTGCGGCGATTGCCGCAGAAAATGCGGAGAGCGAGGTGTCGCCCGCGCCGCAGATATCAACTTCGCCGTCGAACAGCACCGCGTCGGCTTTCTCCGTCCTGTCGACGTCGGTGACTATCGAACCGCGCTTTCCGAGCGTGCAGAACACGGTCGAGCGGTTCTTTTTCGCGAGCAGCTTTGCCGCTTCGATGAACTTGTCATATCCTGCGTCTATGTAGCCCTCGTTGTTATACACTGCGCGCCAGCATTCGACCTCGTTGGGCTTCAATATGCAGTCAGTGTATTTGCCGATGTTGTATCGGCTGTCCGCAATGACGGTGAGCCCCGATTTTGCAAGTGCAATTATCTCATCGCGCACGCGCTTTGTGATTATGCCGAATCTGAACTGATCCGCAACGCACAGCACGTCGATATTTCCGGAGATTTTTCTGAGATTTTCAATCACCTTGTCCTCGGTCTCTTTTGATATCGGCTCGTAGTTGTCGAAGTCGAGACGCGGATCTTCGTATTCAAGCTCCGATATGCCCTTTCGCATCGGCTTGCAGTATGCGTTGGTGAAGCGGTCGGGCACTTTGATGACAAAATCCCTGTCCATGCCGTTCTTTTGGAATATATCTTCCATGAGCATGCCGCGCCAGTCGCCGCCGATAAGAGATATCGGAATAAGCTCTTTTGGGGAGAGCGCCGCGAGATTCGACGCAACATTTCCGCCCGCACCGAGATAGACTCTCTCACCGACTATCGGCAGGGGATAGTGCGGAGTCTCGCGTGAGAGCTCAGATTTCGTCATATCCGCGTGCCAGTAGATATCAACGCAGAAGTCGCCGATTATGCCTATGCGCGCATTTTTTATGCCGGCGCATATTTTTTTGACCTGTTCTTTTGAAAGCATATCTTACCTCAAATTAAAGCTGCTCCTTGAGCTTGTCATAGAGCGTGGGTATGGTTATCTGATGGTCGCCCTCAAAGTGCCAGCCCATGCCGCCGCGGCAGGTCGGACGGTTGACGATATTCTTGCGGGGGCGGTAATAATAGTTCGGATCTTCGTAGCCTATCTTGCAGCGGAAGTTGCCCAGGCGCACGAGGTCGAAGTTCGCCGTGGTTATGTTGAACGTGGGATAGCCGAGGTTGCGCGCTATTGAAAGAGTCTTGAGGAACACCTCGGGACCGATAACGGCAGAGCCGAAGTTGAGAAAAACGCCGCCGTCAAGCTGCGACACGCTGTAAGCCATCTTCTTGAAATCAATGCCCGAGCATTTGCCGATAGCCTCCATGTCGCAGGTGGGGTGCTGGTGGATGATATCCGTGCCGAGCGCTATGTGATAGGTCGCGGGAATGTCCAGCTTGTATGCGTTCCAAAGTATGCAGTCCTCGCGGTTGGGGAACTTCTCGGGGTGCATGTCTATATATTCGCCGAGCGCCTCGCCGTAGCCTAAGTCGAGCTCCGCGCCGCGCTTAATTGCCTCGTTCATCCACGCGCCCGTCTGCTCCCACATTCCGAATGAGCCGTCCTCTATGGCGGTCGGCACATCCTCCGAGGTGCCGCCGAGATACGCCAGCTCAAAGTCGTGTATGCTCGTCGCACCGTTTGCGGCGATGTGCGTGATAACACCCATCTTCATCAGCTCGATGACATAGCGCGAAAGGCGATTCTTGACAACGTGAGCGCCCATGCTCCATATTACCGGATGCCCGTTCTTGCGCGCCTTGACTATCCTCTCAACAAGCTCATCAAAGCCTTCGTATTTGTATTCCTCGTGCGGCGTGACCCCGGGAGTCATCATATTGTCTATGGTGACGAGGTTGTGCCTGTCCTCGGCGGAATATGTCTTTATTCCTGAAAAATCAAGCTGCATCTGTCTGCGAAGCATAATACCCTCTCCTTAAATCATCATTCTTATCGGATTTTAACATATTGCTGCGGAATTTACCACAGTTTTACTAAAATTTGTTGCAAATTCCCACAAAAAGCGATACGCCCGCAGAATAACTGCGGGCGCGCATGCTTTAGGATTATTTTTCGCTTGAATCCTTTTCGTTTTTCTCTTTTTCTTCTCTCGCGGCTCTCTTTTTCTTGATGAACGCGGGAGTTATCTTGTCGAGGGTCGTTTCGAGCTTCTGCCATTCGGCTTCGGCCTTTACCGAGTCCTCCTCAAGGCGTTTGTCCATGTCGTAGTACATGATACTGCATCCGCAGTGGGGGCAGTTGGGCTTTAAGTCGAATATTCCGAGCTTACCGCCGCATTTCGGGCATTTGCGTTCCATTTATATCTCTCCTTCCGACTTGGATATCGTCTTCGAGTTGAGCTCGCGGCGGGCGATCATCTCTTCCTGGATATCCTTGAGCTTCTTGCCCTCAAGGTCATAGAACTTAAAGGGTATGAGCGAGATGAGCGACGCCACGGGCGGGAGTATGGTGACCAGAGCCCAGAGCCAGAAACGGGTGTTTATCTGCGGGTTTTCAACAAGCTGAAGCGAGTTGTCCGCGAGCTGAACGGTGACAAGGCCGATGACCGGGATTATGGCCGTTGCGATAGCCGTGCAGAGCGAGCCAGTGAGCTTGCTGATGAAGGTCAGCAGCGAGAACGCCATGCCCTCGTTCCTTTCGCCCGTCTTCCACTCCATGTAGTCGACCGTGTCGCCTATCATCTTTGTGGGGACGACCATGTTTATGCTCGTCAGCGAGCTGAAGATGAAGCCCTGAATCATAAGCAGCGGGACAATGACCGCCGGGTTGCGGTAGAATTTCATGCCGATGAGGAAGGTGGTCGTGCCGACGAGTGCCTTGAGAATAGTTGTGCGAACGACTATCTGCTTCGACGTCCATCTTCTCTCGAGAGCGGGCAGGAGGAGATAAGTCAGGAAGCCCGAGACAACGCCGGGAATGCCGATTATCGTGCCCCAGCTCGCCGCGCCGAGGGAGAATATGTAGAAATACTGCGCGAATGTGTCGGTAACTCCGCCGACGGTTGCGAGAATGTTGGAGCAGACTATGAGAAGCAGGGGCTTGTTCTTGAAAAGGAATCTGAAGCAGTCGAGAACCTTCGGCTCGTCGGAATTCTGAACCACGCGCTCGCGGCAGAAGATACCGGAGAGCGAGAACAGTCCCATGCCGACAGTTCCCGCGACAATTCCCATGACAAGGAAGAGCTGGCGCATATTGATTCCGATAACGCCCTTGTTGCTCAGGTCGATGAACAGCGAGATTATGGGGGTGACGAGTCCGCCGATTATGCTTGAGATGAAGCGGGCGGAGGTGATGGCGTTCGATCTGTCGATGGGGTTCGGGGATATGGCGGCGGACAGACCCCAGAACGGAATGTCGCCTATCGTATAGAAGAACTCCCAGATGAAATATGTGACGCACATATAGACTATCTTGAGCGTCGTCGACTGAACTCCCGCGAGGAATTCGGCGCCGCCGAAGAATACGACTGTCGCTATTCCGAGCGGAATGGGCACGAACAGCAGATACGGGCGGAGCTTTCCCAAGTTTGTGCGGGTCTTGTCAACAAGGGTTCCCATCAGCGGGTCGTTGAGCGCGTCCCAGATACCCATAACGGTTATCATCGTTGCAACCGCTCCCTCGGGTATGCCGAAAACGGTTACAAGGAAGAACGTCAGCTGCATACGGACCATGTTGTAGCCGATGACCTGACCGCCGTTTGCCACGCCGTAGAGCACCGTTTCTTTTACTCCGACGTATCGTTTTTCTTTCAGCCTTTCGTTGTTAGCCAATTTGTTTTCCTCCTCCGGGCGCGGAAAGCGCAGATGTATTTTCAATGCTTTCGCATTCGTTTATGAATTTTTCCGCCGTCGCCTCATAAGCGCACGGGTCGGTATAGTAGCTCTGTGCGTGAACCGCGTTTTCGACCGTCAGCATCTCTTTTTTTGTCGGGCACGCGTCAAACAGCTCTTTTTGCATCTTTACGGGCACGAGCGCATCTTTTGCGCCGTGAATAAAAAGTATTGGCACTTTCGCGCTGCGAACGGCTTTTATCGGTGATGCGTCGCGCAGGCTGTATTTGCAGATTATGCGGCAATACAGGTCGAATATATATAGCAGGGGGAACGCCGGGAGCCCGAACGGATTTTTGAGTTGATAGGCGAATTCATCCCATGCGCTCGTGTAGGAGCAGTCCGCGATGATTCCCTTGACCGCCGGGTCGGTTATTTTGTCGCTCATCATTAGAACCGTCGCGCCGCCCATCGACACGCCGAGCAGGAATATGTCGAGCTCCGGGAATCGTTTGCGGGCGCAGTCTATCCAAAGAAAAGTGTCCTTTGATTCGTGCGTGCCGTAGCCTAAGAATTTTCCCTCGCTCTCGCCGCAGCCGCGGTGCTCTGGCATCAGAATTGTATAACCCATGCGGTGAAAGTACGGCGCGGAGAAGCAGAACTCGCATATCCCTGAGCTGTGCGCCCCGTGGCAGGCGATTATCATGCGCCCATTGCTCTTCTCGGGCAGGAGCAGGCGCGCATATATTTTTTCGCCGTTCGATGCCGTAAGCGTGAGCTTTTCGAACGGCATTTTCCCGAACTCTTCTTCGGCTTTTCTGTGATCTTTTGCAAAGTCATCCTCAACCTCGCCTTTTGCGGCGGGCAGCTTTATCGGCTTATACCATATTACCTGATTGAACAGGAAGCCGCATATCGCGAACAGCAGCACAACGGCTATCGCGAGCACAACAAGCAGAATTATTATCACGGTGTTCATAATTCGGCACCTTTCAGATATTCTGTCGTATCAGACAAGCTCCATTATACGGGAACAAAACCCAAAAAGCAATACAAATTCAACATAAAGATAAAATTTATATACATAATTATATGAAACTTTTACAAAAATCATGGACGACAGACGAAATAACACGCTTTCCAGAGGAACGAGATATCAAGCGGCAGATAAAATTAATAGCATTATCGAATCGTTATATGACATGAGTGTTGGTTTTATATCAATTAATATCCAAACTGATGATTGTTAATCAGACTCGGTGTCTGTATAATTAAGTTATACAAGAAACTTGTGGGGTGAATAAAGTATGAAGAAATATGCTTATAATCCGATCTTGCCGCTCGACAAATATATTCCCGACGGCGAGCCGCACGTTTTTGACGGCAGGGTATATCTGTTCGGAAGCCACGACAGAGAAGGCGGCAATACTTTTTGTGAGCTTGACTATGAATTCTTTTCCGCGCCGATAGACAATCTGAGTAACTGGAGCAGCAATGGCATAAATTATTGCTCCAAACAGGATGCACTTTACACAAACGAAAGACCGTATATGTATGCACCCGATGTTGTCCGCGGCAACGACGGAAAATATTATCTCTACTACTGCCTTGCCGGAGAAAAGGGAAGCGGCGGATATAACGGTCCCGTCAGCGTCGCAGTATGCGATAAGCCGGACGGAAAATACGAATATCTCGGCTATGTGAAAAACCGCGACGGCTCGCCGTTTGACAAATTCGTCTGCTTCGACCCTGCGGTTATAAATGACGGCGGAGTGATACGTCTCTATTACGGAACCTCTATGCCCAAGGGTATGTGCCTGCCGCGCTTTGCGAGAAAAGCCGCATCGCCGATTTTTGAGAAAATTTACGGCAAAAGCAAGGCCGAGATAACCTCGGAGCCGGGGATATGGGGCGCGAATACGGTGACTCTCTGCGACGATATGCAGACGGTCAAGACGGCGGCGGTGAGGATAATCCCGGAAAAAACCAAGGGAACATCGTTCGAAAATCATGCATTTTTTGAGGGTTCATCTATTCGTAAAATAAACGGAATGTACTATTTCATATATTCCTCTCAGAAAAATCACGAGCTTTGCTATGCGGTGAGCAAAGAGCCTGACAGGAACTTTGAATACGGCGGAACTATTGTCTCAACAGGTGATGTCGGATTTGACGGTCGCAAAGAAAAAGACCGTCTCAATGTGACAGGCACAACACATGGCAGCATCGAATTCATAAACGGCAGATGGTATGTTTTTTATCACAGATTGACTCATGCGAGCGATTACAGCAGACAGGCTTGTGCCGAGCCGATAAAAATTAATGAGGATTCAAGCATCTGCCAGGTTGAAATCAGCAGCAGCGGACTTGAAGCAAAGCCTTTGTCGGCGAGCGGGATATATCCGGCAGTTATTGCTTGCAATATAACAAACGGCAGAATGCCGCATATATCCAACAGGCGATATAACGGAAATATTCCGAAAATCACCGATTGCCGCGGCGAAAGATATATTGCGGATATTGACCGCAGAACCGCTGTCTGTTACAAATGGTTTGACTTCGTAAGTGATACCGGCGAGATTATCCTTGATATTGATTCGCACGCTGACGGAAAAATCGTTGTTTTCGCCAACCGTATTCCAATAGCGTCTGCGGCGATAACCCCATGCGGCAGAAGCAAAATAATTATGCAATATAAGGTTCATGACGCGAACAGTCAAACGCTGTCAATTAACTTTTCGGGTAAAGGCACATTCGATTTATATACAATTGAATTTAAGGAGTGACGATATGGCTTAAAGGAACTGATATGAGCGACAATGGCGCTTATATGAAGAAAGTGCTTTTGCAGGTTGAAGATCTGAATGCGGTAATAGAGAAAATCAAGTCTGAGGATTTTGTCGATAAAGATAATATTTATTTGCTTGGAAGCAGCATGGGAGGGGTTACCGTTGCAACCTGTGCGGTTACTCATACAGACGATATAAAGGGTATAATATTGCAGTATCCGGCTATATTCCTTAACGAACAGGCTTATGAGATCGGTGCTGAATATGATGTAAACGGATATAAAAATCCCGTCTTGCTTCTTCAGGGTGATAGCGACAAGGTGGTACCGGATAAATACTCAATAGAGCTTTGTGACTATTATAACAGCATTGATAAGAATCATTGCCGGATGATAATATATAACGATCAGTCTCATGTGTTTACCGGGAAATATAAAGTGATCGCAGCAAAAGATATTTACGAATTCATTAATTCCTGATGCTGTTAATATGACAAAACCGCCTTGCTTTCGCTTGGCGGTTATATTTATCAAAAAAGAAGGGGTCTCGCAAGTGCTGAACATGTCTCAACCCGCAGCTTACGTCCCTGACGTCCCATGCGTTCGCCCCTTCCGTTCAGAATATAGCATAGCCGCGAACGCGAAGTCAAGCGTTTGGTAAAATATTATGAGCAAAGGACAATATATCGGACAGTGGATAAGCCCAAGACAAAATTCTATTGATGAATTTCCGACGGCGGTGTAAGATGTAAATGACAGTGGGGAGGGCGACCACCGCTGCCCGAAGATGTCAACGGGGGCGCGATATATTTCAATCCGCGCCCTCCGTGGGGAGGGCGACTTTGTGATAACTGCTGAAAGCCTTAGGCTCCATTGCCTCACTTCCCGTATTTTGTTTGTTTCACCATACATTTTATAGAGAAAATTGTCAACTTAACTGAAAAAACGATGCGATTTTTGTCGAAAGTGATGCAAAAACAAAAAGCTTAGTTCTTCTTTATAACAAAACTTCCGACGCTGTCGTCACCGAGCGAGGCGATGACGTTCATAAACGTGTTCTTCGACATAACGGCAAAATACCCGCTTGCTTCAAATTTTTCCGGGAAATGCTTCTCGATTTTTTCGAGCGCTGATTTCAGCGCGAAAACAGCCGCCACGCCGTGCTTGCAGATGCCGCACGCCCAGCAGTCGCAGGTGATGTTTGCAATCATGCCGTTCTTGTAGTCAAATTCAACCTCATGCAGCTCGTCCGTGCCGACTATCGCGTGCCCCTTGCCGTTTTCAACGCTGAGATACATAACCTCGCCGCAGTTGAAGTCGGATTTGCCTACCATTATCGTGTGCTCGTATGCTCCCATGCCCTCGAGATCGTCGAGGCTATAGAACTTGTTTTCCTTCGCGCTCACATATTCCTCATCGGGTTTTGCGGGAGCTTTGAAGTAGGGGAGTATCTTTCCGAACGGCACGGTATTTTTGTCAAAAGAGAACAGTTCGTCGCCGACATAGCAGAACTCGCCGGAGATATCCGTGTCGATTTTTGCGATTACTCTTTTGTAGTCGGACAGCTTTATCTTGAATGTGTATGACACATCGATAACTTTGCCGCGCTTGCCCTCGAGCTTGCCGTCAACATAGACGAGGTCGCCGACATGCAGGTCGAAAAGATTGTTGTAATATGTGCAGTCGAAGCCGCGCTGCGGGAAATAGACCCTCACGAGCGATTCCCTCGCGGGAGCCTCTTCGGGAGCTTTTGTCTCGGTCTCGGGAGCTTTCTTTTCAACTTCTTTTTCCGCAGTAAAACCTATCTTGAATTTCATATGTATCTCTCCGTTCCTTATTTTCTGATTCTATTCTATCACGGCAGGTGTGTCAAAAAACGGACAGTAAATTTCAAAAGCCTTGTAATTGGCGGCATTTGCGCCGACTTTGTCTCTTGGCGGTGACAAACGGAATGCAAATCGGGGGGCTTATCACTTTAGCTGTAGCAAGGTAAAAGCAAGTGACCCAACCGGTCTTTATAATCAAGCTTTCAATAGCCGCGCCGCAGTATCCGAAATCTATCTGGGAAAGGCGGGCAACATCACCGAAGCGCCGCCGACTGGGAGTCGCGAGTTATGTATTTCGAGGCCTCGTTGAGCGGCTTGTAGGGGTCGGCGACCTCGACGACCCTTTGATGCGTGAGCGTTACGGTGTTTTTTGGAGATGATGCAAGTAAAGCAATCCTTTAGTCACTTGCCACTATTATAGATTTTCAAAGCAGGCGAACGAAGTTCCGCCTATGATCCGTAAAATAAGTTTTTGCAAAGATCCCGTGCCGCTGTCGCGGCAGCGGTGCGTCGAGTCGCCGCACCCTACAAGGTGCTTATAAATAAAATTGTGCAAACTCCGTGGGCGGATGATATCTGTTCTTACATCGTTGTGATATTCGCAATATTGATACGACTGTCTATATCCGGTACCCACACCCGCGCCCTCCAACTTATCAACACATCCCTATCTCATGTCGAAATAAAAAAATCCTACCCACGAAAGCCGTGGATAGGATTTGCTGTTTTACTCGTTCGGTTTATTTATACTGTGCGAGCACATCCGACGCGAGGGCTGTGAGTTCGTCTTTTACACTCTCGGGGGAGAGGACTGTCACATCTGCGCCGAAGTTCATTATCCATGTCAGGAACACGGGGCTCACAAACACTTTTACGCGCATGTCAAAATGTGTGTCGGTGATATTTGAAAACGCAGTGTCGAAGCCGAATTTGTCTATCATGACATTTGCGAGCTTGTTTTCGCAGCGGAGCGTGACCGTCTCTTCGCGGCCGCCGTACATTCCGAAGGTCTGCTTTGAATAGAGCGCCATATCGAAATCGGCGAAGAACTCCGCGCCGTCGCGCTTTTCTTCGGTCGGCTGAATTTTTGTCATCTTGTCGACCCGGTAGTGCTTTATCTTGTTCTCGTCCGAGTCGTAGCCTATCATGTAATAATTTTCATCATCCCAGGTCAGCGCCCACGGGCTGATGCGATATATTTTGCCGTCGTGGCGCAGCTTCTTCTGCTTGTGCTCGTCCCAGGTGAAATATTGAAACGCTATCTTTGCGTCGCGGTTTATCGCGTCGTGTATGTAGTCGACGGCATAGTAGATGCTCTCGTTCATTGCCTTGATGCGGTTCGAGACAAAGACCTGCCTCTGCAGTTCCTGCGCCTCATATCGGCTCGCAAAGCCCTCGATTTTCTTTATCAGCTCGTTGCTCTTCTTGTGCGTGATAAAGCGCGAGGACTGAACCGCGTCGACAAGAAGCTTCAGCTCCGGCAGCTCGAATTCGCGGCTGATGACATGATAAGTCACGCTCTTGCCCTTCCTCTTTTCGATGTCGAGCCCGAACAGACAGAGCACTTCAATGTCGTTGTAGAGCGTCTTGCGCTCCGCGTCGATGCCGTATTCGCCCAGCGCATCCGATATCTCGGCGAGCGTCATCCCGTGCTCGTCGTCCGTGTTTTCGAGTAGGATCTTCATCAGATAGAGCAGCTTTATTTTCTGGTTTGATTTTTTAGCCATTTTTGTATCCTCCGATTTGATTTACGGATATATTATAAAATATTTCGTGTACCAAAAAACGGACTCTGCAAAGTTATTATACGGCATATTGCCAAATTTTGCAATGAGCAAAATGTTATTTTTTGTCAAAATAAAGTTCGCTATTGAAAAAGCGCTTGACAAAAAACGGAACATGATAAAATGAAATAAAAATTACAGCAAAAGGAGAAAATTATGGATCTTGTTATCGGCATTATTTTTGATGTTATCGCAACTGCGGCTTTGGTGTACCTGTTTATCTTCGGATATAACAGCGAGTATGAGGCGGCGACTATTATCGCTCCGGTGCTCATTTATATCATCTGGAGCAGACGCGCTCAGATGATAAAGACACGCAAATGGCGCGAGTCGATTGAAAAGCAGATGAAAAACAAAGACGAAAAAGAGTCATAACCAAACAAAAAAGCGGCGGCAAACCACTCAAGGCTTGCCGCCGCTTTTTATTAACTTACTTTGCGAACGCGTCGTTGTGGGTCAGCGCGAACCAGATTTTGCAGAACAGCTCGCTCTTTCCGCATACGTAGAGAATCGTGTCGGCGAAAAGCTTGACTACATTGCCCCAGTCGAAGAAGAACTTGTTCTCCGCCTCCGGTGCGCCGTCGTAGTCGAGGGTGAACGCCTGGGTGTAGAGGATGCCGCCCTCACCGAAAACCTCGGCGCGGACATAGCTGCCTATCTCGTCGGAGTAGTCGTCGAGGTCGATCTCGGAGCCGACATGAATGACCTTGCCGTCCGCTATCCAGTGAATCGTCAGATAGTTCTCTGCGGTTATCGCTATCGTGTCCTCCTTGTCGTCAACGGCGATGTTTGTTATCACCGGCTGAACAAGATCGGGCGATGCGTACCACTGACCGTTCTCGTCTGCGACATTATATCCGACTTCCTTGCTGAACTGTTCGAGCTCGGGGGTATTCTTTATATATCTGCTTCCCGCGAAGAACGCGCCCTGCTTCATGCACTCCTTGAGGTTATCGACCGTGTTCGAGGGCATGAGCATTATCGTCCAGCCGTTGTCCATGGCGGAGAGGCGATGTGCGTCGGAGCTTGCAAAAGCAAAGACGTTGCGCCCTGAGGGTACGACCTTCTGGAGCAGGATATCCCAGAGCTTGCGGTCGTGGCGGGTGCGGTAGTCGCCCTTGGAGTTGACATCGATGCCGAGGCAGGAGGGATACATCTTGAGCAGACGGGCGAACTTGTTTATGTCATAGTCGTAGTCTTCGTTATAAGCCTTGTCGAAATCCTTTTCGTTGCGCGCGCCCGTGTATTCGCCGGGGTGGTTGATGACCGAAAGACCGCCGAGCGCTTCAACGTTCTTTATCGGAGTCTCGTAGTCGCTCGTGCCGCCAAGGACACCGTTGCCGTAGTCAACGAACCAGGAGTTGACATGCGAGTTGTTGAACGAAGTCGGGTTGTTCTCGATGCCGTAGGGGACGCGGAGCATTCCGCGGCCGCCTCTGTCGCTGCCGGAGGTTATCTGATTGTAGCGCCCCTGAGTCAGTCCCGTCGGCTTCTCGAAGCCGTTCTCGCGTCTGAATCCGAGCGCGAGCTGGAGCGCGGGAACATAGTTCGGCTCTGTCCAGCCCCTGTCAACGGTGCCGTGATCGGTTATCGCGAGAATGTCATAGCCCATTGAATAATAGGTCTCGATGACATATCTGAAATCGTTGTCGCCGTCTGAAACTATGCTGTGGTTGTGCAGGCTCGCCTTGTATTGACCGTAGTTTTTCCAGTCAACCGTGGCGTAGGGGTTTGTTATCGCGTAGTCAACGTCCTTCGTGTCCGCGTCCTGCGCGAAGACTGCGGGAAGCATCCCGAAGAGCATCACTGCGGCGAGGAAGAACGAGAGAATACGCTTGAAATTGGTTTTCTTCATCTCATGACTCCTTTCATTTTGCGTATGCGAGAAAATGCTGAAATCATTATACAATATTGCGCCGCAAAAGTCAAAAATTTTATGCGCATTTGCCTAATTTTTGGTCTTGAATATGGAAAAAGCGTGTTATATATGTTAAAATCATATAAGTATCTCGACGGAGGACGATATGGATATAAGAAATGAGCTCGAACAGCTCAGAGATGAAAAGTACAGGGAGTTCGGCTTGTCGCTCCTGCCAAATGTCGACAAGAGCAAGATGATCGGCGTGCGCCTGCCACAGCTGAGAGCGGTCGCGGCGCGGATAAAAAAAGAAAGCCCCAAGGGCGTTATGCCCGATCTCCCGCAGGGCGATATGTTTGAAGAAAAGCTTGTGCGCGGATTCGTTATTGCAAGTGCCGATCTGCCGTTCGAAGAGCATCTGAAAGCGGTGGCGGATTTTGTGCCGGAGATAGATAATTGGTCTGTATGCGACAGCTTCGTGAACAGCCTCAAGTTTTTCAAAAAAGACAGGGAGCGTGTCTGGGAGTTTTTGCAGCCGTATTTTGATTCCGATAAGCCCTATGATATCCGCTTTGCGGTCGTCGCGGCGCTCGATTATTTCTCGAACGATGAATACGTCGCCCGCGCCTTCGAGAAGTTTGATGCGATAACCAATGACGACTACTATGTGAAGATGGCGGTCGCGTGGGCGGTCTCCGTGTTCTTCATCCATGCGCCGGAAAAGACATGGCAGTATCTCGAAGATAACCGCCTCGACGATTTCACTTTTAACAAGTCGCTTCAGAAGATAACTGAATCTTATCGCGTCACGCCGCAGGACAAGGCGAAGATACGCGCAATGAAACGTAAATAACAGCCGAATAGGAGATAATACAATGAGCAACAAAGTACGCAGAATTTTTTCAAAAGCAGTCAATTTGATTACTTCCGCAACCGCGCAGGGCCTGAGCAAAGGCGAGCTCGGCTCGCCCGATACTCCGGAGGAGATGAAGTCGATTGCAAGAATTGCCGCCGAAGAGGGCATAGTCATGCTCAAAAACAATGGCGTGCTGCCGATAGAAAAAGATGAGAACGTCTGCATCTTCGGCAGGATCCAAAGGGACTATTTCTTCGTCGGCTACGGTTCCGGAGGCGATGTCAACAAGCCCTATTGCGTCGATCTTGTGGACGGCATGAAAAACGCGGGAATAAAAGTCGACGAGCAGCTTGAAAAGATATACTCGGATTGGATAAAGAAGAACCCGGCGGACGACGGCTTCTGGGGCGCATGGCCGCGCTATCACGATGAGATGAAGATAGACGAAAAGACCGTCGCCGATGCGGCAAAGCGCAGTAGCTGCGCCGTTGTAGTTATAGGTCGCTCTGCAGGCGAGGACAGGGAAAACACGCTCAAAAAGGGCAGCTATTATCTGACCGACGATGAAACCGCGCTGCTCGACAAGGTGACTGCGAATTTCAAAAACACCGTCGTGCTGATAAACAGCGGCAATATTATAGATATGTCGTGGATGAATAAATACGGCGACAAGCTCGGTGCGGTGCTCTATGTCTGGCAGGGCGGAATGGAGAGCGGAAACGCCATTGGCGAGGTTCTTTCCGGCAAAGCTTCGCCGAGCGGCAAGCTGCCCGATACCATTGCCGATTGCTACGAGAGCTATCCGGCGGCGAAGAACTTTGGCAAAAAGACATACAACAACTACGCCGAGGATATCTTCGTCGGCTACAGATATTTTGAAACCTTCGCGCCCGAAAAGGTCATGTTCCCGTTCGGCTTCGGTCTTAGCTACACTTCGTTCGAGCTGTCCGACAAGACCGTCATGGAGGCTGACGACAGAATAATAGTCTCCGTAAAAGTCAGGAATGTCGGCAGTGCCGCGGGCAAAGAGGTTATTGAGGTCTACTACGGCGCGCCGCAGGGCGAGCTCGGCAAGGCGGCAAAGAGCCTTGCCGCATATGAAAAAACGCGCACTCTTCTGCCGGGTGAGGAGCAGAGAGTGGTCGTGTCGTTCCCGTGCGCCAATATGGCGTCATTCGATGATTCCGGCAAATCCGGCGCGGCGTTCTGCTATGTGCTCGAAGCGGGGGACTATCCCATCTATGCCGGCACCGATGTGCGCTCCTGCGAGCAGATAGGCGTTCACACAGAGCCCGAACTTCGCGTCACCGAGCGCCTTGCGAGCCGCGCGGACTGCGCCCCGAAAGAGGCGTTCGACCGCCTTGTCGCCGCGATCGACGAACAGGGAAAAATAGAAAAAGCATATGAATCTGTCCCGTTGAGCACCGTTTCGCGCCGCGAGGAGATAGAGAAAAATCTGCCCGAAGCTCCCGATTTCACGGGCGACAAGGGCATAAAACTCGAAGATGTTGCCAATAACAGAGCGACTCTTGCGGGCTTCACGGCTCAGCTCGATGATGTTGAGCTTGAGGCTCTCTGCCGCGGCGACTATGTCATGAACAGCAAGCTCGGCACTCCCGGCAACGCCGCAGTTTACGGCGGAATACTTAAATCTCTGCGCAAAAAAGGCGTGCCGCCCGTCAGCGCAACGGACGGCCCCTCCGGCATCAGACTCCATTGCTATGCCTCGCTCCTGCCTATCGGCACGCTGCTCGCGAGCACATGGAATCAGCAGCTCGTCCGCGAGTTGTATGCTGCCGAGGGTGCCGAGATGGCGCGCAAGGGCTCCGATGTTCTGCTCGCCCCCGGTATGAATATCCACAGAGATCCGCTCTGCGGCAGAAACTTTGAATATTTCTCCGAAGATCCGCTGCTCGCCGGCACCATGGGTGCGGCGGTCGTGCGCGGTATCCAGTCGCAGGGGGTCTCCGCCTGCCCGAAGCACTTCGCCTGCAACAATCAGGAGACCATGCGTATCTATAACGATTCGCGCGTGTCCGAGCGCGCTCTGCGCGAGATTTATCTCAAGGGCTTTGAGATATGCGTCAAAACCGCGCCCATTCAATATAATGACTTCTTATAATAAGATAAACGGCGTCTGGGGACACTATCATTACGGCACCTGCACGCAGATACTGCGCGGCGAGTGGGAATATGACGGCTGCGTCATGACCGACTGGTGGATGCGCGCGAGCAAAGACCCGGATTTCCCGCTGCTTCGCAATAACGCTTACCGCGTGCGCGGACAGGTGGATGTGCTCATGCCCGGCGCGGGAGCGGGCTCGCGCAAGGCAAAATATGACCCGACTCTGCTCGAAAGCCTCGGCAAGCCGGACGGCATCACCCGCGCGGAGATATTTCGCAGCGCGATGAATACCCTGCGCTTCGTCCTGCGCTCGCATCCGTTCTGCGCCGAGCACGGACTGGATAACGGCTACCGCCCGGGTCCCGATTGGTTCGAGTGTCGGTAATTTTTAGGATTCATTTATAAATTATCAAAAATATTTGCAGAAAAGCCGCAAAAAATGTATGTTTATACGGAATATTGTTGACGCCCGGTCTTTGCTGTGATAGACTTCTCTTTAGCTTCCGATAATTTGATCGGTTATATAGGAGTAGTTGAATAATGGTTAAGAGGATCTCCGCGCTTGCGGCGGTTCTGCTGTGCGTATTCATGCTGTGCTCGTGTACGGCGTCGCGCTCGCAGATCGGCGCATATGTCCGCGGCACGCTCGACTCTGTCTATCTCAACGAGAACAGCGACGAGTATCTGGAATCGGTCGGCGGCACTGCCGAAGAATGCGAAACCCAGTATCAGCAGTATATCCGGGATGAGGTTGAATATTTCAAAATGTGCATGGATATCGACGAGGTATCCGACGCGACTTATCAGCGCATGGTGAAGATATTCGAAACGCTCTATGCCCATTGTAAGTATAAGGTCGGCGAGGTAACGCGAAGCTCCGACAGATTCCTTGTCAGCGTGACCGTCTATCCGATAGATGTCATATCAAAAGCGAAGGAAAACGGCATCGACGATTTCGAGAAGTCCTATGGCGAACGCGCGAGAAAAGGGGAGTTCGATAAGCTCTCTGACTCCGAGCGCGAGGAGCTCTGGGCGGACGGAATAATCACCGAGGTTGAAAAGAATCTTGATAATATCGGCTATCTCGACCCCGTCACGATATCGCTCCAGGTGATTATCGAGGACGACGGATATTCAATCGTGGACGATGACCTCGTCCGCATGGATGAACTTGTTATCAGCTATTGACAGACAAAGCAAAACCGTTCCGAATTATTCGGAACGGTTTTTTTAACGGAAATATATAACGGTCATTATCTGCGACATTTGTCTTGACATTTTATTGCCTTGCATATAAAATATATTGTGGGAGATGAGAAAATAAATATGATACCAACCGAAAGCTACAACTGCTACGAGTATTTCAAGAACAACACTGCAGCGTTCGGCGACTACGATGCCGCGATTCATTTCGGTCACAGGATAAAGCGTTCCGCTCTGCTTTCCGATATCGACCGTCTCGCGGCGTATTTTAAGAGCGCGGGGCTTCGGCGCGGTGATGTGTACACCGTGTTCCTGCCGACCTGCGTGCAGAGCTTCGTCGCCTTTTATGCTCTCAATAAAATAGGCGTTATCGCGAATATCGTGCATCCGCTGACCCCGCCCGAGCTTCTCAAGGAGACTATGGACGCGGTCGGCTCAAAGGGCGTTATGCTCATGGATCTGCTCGCAAAGCCCTATGTCGATATGCTCAATTTTCACAATGTCCCGTGCGTTGTGTGCTCGAATTCCGATTATGTTTCGCCTGCGGCTCATCCGGCTTTCCGCGGCTATGAGCTGTTCGCGGCGCATGCGTCGTCGGGCATAAAAAATGCGCTGAGCTACCGCGCGGCGATTCATCGCTGCCCGCCCTCGGACGGAGTCCACAACAACGGCTCGGATATTGCCGTCTATCTTCACGGCGGCGGAACAACGGGAAAGAGCAAGACCATAAAGCTCTCTTCAAAGGCGCTCAACGAGCTCGCCTATAAGACGGGAAAGGTCGAGCATCACAACACCCCGGGCGTCGAGTGCTCGATGATAGTCCTGCCGCTCTTCCATGCGTTTGGACTCGGCGTTTCCATGCATTTCAGTATGTGCGAAGGCTTTTGCTGTATCCCTGTCGCGCGCTTCAAGCCGCGCAAGGCAAACGAGCTTATGCGCGAATATAAAATTTCGTTCATAGTCGGCGTGCCGAATATGTATAAGAAGATGTTCGAGCAGAAGAACTTCGAGGGAAAGCATCTGCGGAATTTAGAGCTGCTCTTCAGCGGCGGCGATATCGTGACCGAGCAGTTCCTCGATATGTTCAACTCGACTATAGCCAAATGGGGCGGCAAGGGCAGACTTTTCCGCGGCTACGGACTTACCGAAGTCAGTTCCGTCTGCTGCGCGAATACATATGCCGATTTCAAGCGCAATTCCGTCGGCAAGCCGTTTTACGGTATGCGCGTCGAGATATGGGATAAGGACAAAAAACGCCTGCCCGCAAACACCGTCGGCGAGATAGCCGTCTCCGGCTCGACTCTTATGGAGGGCTATTTAAACGAGCCGACAAGCGGAGTCTATACCGACGACAGCGGCGTGCGCTGGGTGCTCACGGGCGACCTCGGCTATATCGATGAAGATGGCTTCCTGTTCTTCACCGGCCGCAAAAAGAGACTTATTATTATCTCGGGCTACAATGTCTATCCGTCCGATATCGAGGAAAAGGTCATCGGCGTCGCCGGGATAACCGAGGCTTGCGCCGTTCAGGGCTATATCGAGGCGAAGCCGATAGTCAAGCTTTATGTCGCGCTCGACAGCGAGCCGGAGAACAAGAAGAAAAAGATTGAAGAAATAAATGAATTCTGCAGCGAAAATCTGCCGCGCTTCTCGCGCCCGACAAAGATTATCATTCTCGACGCTCTGCCGCGCACCCGGATGGGCAAGGTCGATTTCATGAAGCTCTGCGACCCCGCGCCGACCGAAAAACGCCGCGAGCGCGAAAAGGCAGAAAAGCAGGAAGCGAAGCAGTAAACCGCACGAAAAAACATATACTAAAGACCGATCTGTATGCCTTGCAGAACGGTCTTTTTTCTTTTTGAGACAGTCGACTTGACTTTTGGCGGCGTTTTGCATATAATAAGACTGCATTTGCGTTTCAGTGCCGTTTGTGTAATATCGAGAAAGGAAATTTGTCAAACCGTTTTAAAATTTTTCGGTCATAAAAATAGCGCCGGGTCTGCAAGCACTGAAGGCTGCGAGCCTTTGCAGATGACGAGGAAGAAGTCATCGAAATTTTCGGCGGATGCTTCTTGCCCCATAAGTGCGGGGGACACAGGCTCTCTTATGAAACAGCGCGGCGACGCGCAGACAGAGGGGAGAGCAATGCACAAATATTTTTGTAAAGGAAAAACAGAATATGTGTGGAATTGTTGGTTACGTTGGAGATAACAGTGCGTCTCCGATATTGATCGATGGTTTGAAGAAGCTGGAGTACAGAGGTTACGATTCGGCGGGCATCGCCGTATGCCGAAACGGGAAGATAACCACTGTCAAGACGAAGGGCAGGATAAGCGGCCTTCAGCAGAAGCTCGACGAAGTCGGCACCCCGCAGGGGAGCGTGGGTATAGGTCATACCCGCTGGGCGACACATGGCGCGCCGACCGATGCAAACGCCCATCCTCATTCGGGTTCGAGCGGGCGCGTCACCCTCGTCCATAACGGCATCATCGAAAACTATCTTGAACTCAAAGCCGAGCTTGAAAAGCAGGGCAGGCAGTTTAAGTCGCAGACCGACACGGAGGTTCTCGCTCAGCTTTTCGACAGCCTCTATGACGGAAATCCGCTTGAGACCATGCTGAAAGTCATAAAGCGCGTTCGCGGCTCTTATGCCGTCGCGGTGCTGATGAGCGATCATCCGGATGAGATACTTGCCGCCAAAAAAGACAGCCCGCTGATAGTCGGCATCGGCAGCGGGGAGAACTATCTCGCTTCCGATATTCCGGCTCTGCTCAAATATACCCGCGACTGCGCCGTCATGCAGGACGGCGAGATTGCAATAGTCGGCAAAACTTCGGTCGGATTTTTCGATTCCAACGGCAAGCCGATAGACAAAAAACTTATGCATATAACATGGGATGCGGACAGCGCCGAAAAGGGCGGCTATAAGCATTTCATGAAAAAAGAAATAGCCGAGCAGCCGAAAGCCGTGCGCGATACGCTCGGCGGCAGAATAGTTGACGGAAAAGTCAATCTTCCCGAGCTCACCCTCAGCGACGAGCAGATAAAAAACATCGGCGTAATTCATATCGTCGCCTGCGGCAGCGCATGGCATGTCGGAATGACCGCCAAATATCTGATAGAGCGCTCGGCGGGAATACTCTGCGAATGCGACCTCGCGAGCGAATTCCGCTACAGACACCCCGTTGTCCGTGATAACGATCTTTGCATTGTTATCAGCCAGTCGGGCGAAACGGCGGACACCCTGGCGGCGCTCCGCGAAGCGAAGAGCAGGGGCGCACACACGGTCTCGATAGTCAATGTCGTCGAGAGCACGATTGCCAGAGAGAGCGACGATGTTATATACACCATGGCGGGACCCGAGATAGCCGTCGCCACAACAAAGGCGTTTT
>ENA-OZAN01000065-OZAN01000065.1-human-gut-metagenome-genome-assembly--contig:-NODE-65-length-47760-cov-9.745729_pt1 | contig 47760 bp, 77 predicted proteins | sample MGYA00243305_ERZ653507 | MGnify/ENA primary metagenome ERZ653507 (study PRJEB26926, sample SAMN06164915) | human gut metagenome | biome: ENVO:00009003; feature: ENVO:2100002; material: ENVO:00002003... | reverse complement strand
TTCTAATACCTACTGATTCTAGTAGAGTGTCGCTTCCTATCTGCACGATATTCGGATAAATAGTAGCTTGGCTAGTAGTCAATACAGCTAGATTTCCGTCTACGCCGTCCAGCAATTCAAGCGGCTGCCCTTTTTTAGTGTGCAAGGCTAAACCGCCGCCAGATTCGCCAGTAATATACGCACCATTAGCACCACTTACACGGCCGATATTAATTTGACCGGTTGAACTTTGACTTGTCAGGCTATCCCAAACATTTAGTTCGTTGCCAAATGTTGTTTCATTGGCAAAAGTATTAAGTCCGGTGAAAGCGTTATTCCCCGCCGCCGTAACGTCGCCGCCACCAGCACCGGCCACGCTGTCATCAACATACTTTTTGGTGACTGCCTGCGTGTCGGTAGTGGGAGTGTCAGACGGTAAGTAAATCGGTCCTGTAACCGTGCCACCTGTCAGGGGTAAGAATGTACCTTTTCCAGCTTCTATCGTGATGTTCTGCGTCCCGTCGAACGGTACACCGTTGATAGTGCGGGCAGTAACAAGTTTGGTCGCTGTCGTTGCGTTGCCTTCCCATACCACACCAGTGTCCGGGGTGTAAGTTGCAGCAAGATTAGAATGTAGGTATGCAGAAGTTTTTTTCTTTGCTTCATCCGATACAACGGACCATTGCAACACCGACCCGGATTGTAGGGCTACAATCCCGTTTTCAGACGCTTGAAAAATGAGGTTACCGTTGCCCGGTGCATTTATCAAACACTGTGCAGTTTTAGAAGAAGGTTTTTCGCCCAGCGTAATCACACCAGCACTACCAGCAGCGGTAGCAGCGCGAACAACTATGTCTGAATTGAACGTATTCGCCGCCGTAAAGGTGTTAGCTGCATTGAGCTGCGCATAGCCGCTTAAATCGGCATCACCTGCCAAGATATCCCACTTTTCGCCGTCCCATGCCACGTTGTCCCCGGCTTCAATGTTGTGGTCGGGGTCTGCCTGTTTGACATTGTAAACGTCGCCTACTTGCTGGCCGCTGGTCGCCAGGTCGGCGTATGTTTCAACGGACCCTTTGTATTTATAAACCGTCGCTAGTCCCAGCTGTGCGGCAGTTACTTTATGGGGGTTATCGTAGTCGGCCTTGTGCGCGTCCAGCGCATTTGTTACGGCCGTAATATCGTCCTCGGCGCTGCCAAGGCTTCCTTGCAGTTCTGTGATATCACTTTCAATGCTGGTTATGTCACCCTTGATAGTGGTGATTTCTCCATTAATTGATGTGATACTGGTATTAATCGTTTCGACCGCAGAAGTCAATTCGCTGGCCAGCGAATATTTTACCCAGCCTGTCCAGCTGCTTACCTCGATAGGGCTACTGTCGGGTACAATAGTGCCGAAGCGAACATAACATGCGCCGTCAGCTTGTGCGATAAACTTCTGTCGGATATAGGTTTCATTATAATCGTCATCAACATCCAGCCAGCCCGGACCCGCAACAGGGCCGTTCGTGTTGGCCGTGCCTTGAAGGAACGCCCTTTCCAGCTCTACACGTGTATTAAAGTCGATGTTATCCGTAACATTTTCGTACCAGCGCAGTGTATCAATTATAGGTTCCAAGACGTCTAGTCGCTGGTTAGACTTGTCGGCAGAAGCTTTAGCCTCGTTAGCCGCTGATAGTGCCTGTGAAGCGTTTTCAATAGCAGTATTAGCTGTGGACTGCGCGTTGTCAGCAGACGTTTGAGCGTCGTTTGCTGATTTTTGTGCAGCGTCGGCCGCCTTTTGTGCAGCGTCGGCACTGGCCTGTGCGTTATCAGCTTTAGTCACTGCCGTGTTAGCAGTATTAAGCGCAGTATCCGCTGTTTGCTGTGCGTTCTGCGCAACTGTTATGGCATTAGTGGCCATTTCTATAGCTGCCTGCGCTGCGTTGTAAGCCTGCTGCGCAATCTCGCGCGCTTCACGCGCTATTTCATCTGACGAATAGGCGATGTTGCCTATCTCATTTATAGCGTCCTCTGTCTGCTGCTCCATTGACCAGCCGGGCAGTGGTCCTGCTGGCGGAACGTATTGAAACTGATAATAAGCGCGGGCCTGTATTTTGTCGGCAATGTCTGCCGCCCGTGCATTGCTGCGCGCTATCATAGCCTTTACAACGTTAGAATAGTGTTCCATTCTCTAACATCCTTTCTGATTGATTTAGTTTCCAAGCGTTACCTGTAGGGCGCAGCTGCTAAACTTTGTTCCGCCGCTGCTGGTAAGCTCTATCGTAGCGCCTTGTGCGATACTATAAGTCCACGTGTTCGCTGCTGCGCTTGAGTGGGTATTGCCCCAGTAATGGCCTTTAGAACCTGTTTTTGTAGTGCTCCATGACATACTAAGAGTACCTACAGTGTTGCCGTTTACCTTGACAGTTACAGTATTTGAACCGCTCTCGCTCCAATCGGCATTTTGATAAAAATTGGATACTGCAAAAACTGAAATACTTGCAGCGGCAGCGGAAGCGGTAAAGGTTAAGTTTGTCATACCGCATTTAATCTGGCTGCTTATGAGCGTCTTTTTTGCGTCATCCACGGCTTCATCAACGATATCCGTTATCTGGTCTTTTGATAGCGAACCGATGAATTCAAGCAGGGTCTGCCACGTCGCGCCGTCCGTGCCCGGCTTTTTTATGCCCGCTGTCGTGTCTGGCCCGTTCTCCTTGAGACAAACGTAAAAAACGTTGTTGTGTAAAACCATACAGTTAATGTTGTACTGCAAATTGTTTTTGTAGGTGTACTAGCCACCAGACTGCGCCCACAAGCAGAAGGCGGAAAGCATGTATAGAATGCCGTTAAAGTCTGCTCTTTGCGGTGGGATACCGCCCATTTCAGGTTTTACCTGTGTTATGGCCGGAAAGCCGTTGATAAGACTTGCAAGTCCGGACGCTTCGTTGTTGCTGTCCGGGATGATGTTTTTAGTACCTTGGTCTGCGAATGCCCGCGCAAAGTTATACAACGGTTCGTTGACGCTCATTTGTATCGCCCCTTTTTATTCATAAAGTGGCAACCATCTTACATAACTAGCACCGCTAACGCTCCATGACGCCCCTTTAGGGACTGGAAAAGAGATAGAGCAAGGACCTTGGCCGTATTTACTACGGCCTGTCGTGTACATGACTTGTAGGCCGTTGACGTATCCCGCAACAGTTGTGTTATCATAACTTCTTGAAGTTATAAAGCCATCTGTAGCGGCCACGCCGCTGCTGCCTACAGTTGAATAAGCTCCCATGCTGACCGGCTTCGGTTTGGGTATCTCCCCTATAGACGTGTCTATAGCGTCCTGCACTTCGTTCATCGTCAGCGAACCGATGAATTCAAGCAGGGTCTGCCACGTCGCGCCGTCCGTGCCCGGCTTTTTTATGCCCGCTGTCGTGTCTGGCCCGTTCTCCTTGAGACAAACGTAAAAAACGTTGTTGTGTAAAACCATACAGTTAATGTTGTACTGCAAATTGTTTTTGTAGGTGTACTAGCCACCAGACTGCGCCCACAAGCAGAAGGCGGAAAGCATGTATAGAATGCCGTTAAAGTCTGCTCTTTGCGGTGGGATACCGCCCATTTCAGGTTTTACCTGTGTTATGGCCGGAAAGCCGTTGATAAGACTTGCAAGTCCGGACGCTTCGTTGTTGCTGTCCGGGATGATGTTTTTAGTACCTTGGTCTGCGAATGCCCGCGCAAAGTTATACAACGGTTCGTTGACGCTCATTTGTATCGCCCCTTTTTATTCATAAAGTGGCAACCATCTTACATAACTAGCACCGCTAACGCTCCATGACGCCCCTTTAGGGACTGGAAAAGAGATAGAGCAAGGACCTTGGCCGTATTTACTACGGCCTGTCGTGTACATGACTTGTAGGCCGTTGACGTATCCCGCAACAGTTGTGTTATCATAACTTCTTGAAGTTATAAAGCCATCTGTAGCGGCCACGCCGCTGCTGCCTACAGTTGAATAAGCTCCCATGCTGACCGGCTTCGGTTTGGGTATCTCCCCTATAGACGTGTCTATAGCGTCCTGCACTTCGTTCATCGTCAGCGAACCGATGAATTCAAGCAGGGTCTGCCACGTCGCGCCGTCCGTGCCCTTTTTAAAATCTAGTGACGCAATCTAATGTTTCACGTGAAACATTCAATCTGATATGGTTTCTTCATCGTCCGGAACGAATATTCCGCCGTCGGGCATAAATACGCCACAGTTAAACGGCTGTAATCCGCTGCCGTCAAAACCGAATACGTTCGATGTATCTATCATTACCAAATCCCAGCCGACGCCAGCACCTACGCACAGAGGGCCACCAACCTTGAATATAGCTAGGTCTTCATCTGACAGATACGACTTGAAAAGAAATCTGACGTGCATTGGGTACGAATTGTAATACATCCCATCTTCGGTTTGCTTTTCGACGAGGACATTTAAAACCGTAACACTGTAGTCAGGAAACAGCTGATTTATCATGTAATTCAGTGTATACAAGCTGGCGTCTGTGATGTTCGCCAGTGCTTTATAATAAAGCAGCTTCCTATATCCTTCATCATCAAGTGTTATTTTCGTGCTGGTTGACTGGTCATATATAGTACGGTCCATGCCTATGATAGCGCCCCATATGTCCAGCCCTACGCCCTGCGCCGTCGCAATGTTAAATACGTTGTCGTAAAAGGTCCAGATATCCGGCGTGGGGTCAATGTTTTCCCGGAAGTCGGCTAGTATCTGGTAAATGGTAGGACTTGCAGAATACTGCGAAAGCAGATACGGCTGCTTTTCCTCGCGTATGTTATCGCAGGCCCTTACGTCTTCATTGCCTCGAAAATCCATGTTCTGACCCCCTAAGCGTCCAGCGCAACGACGGTTATGTTATCCTCGGTCAAAACCGGGATTTCATCCGCAGGGATTTCAATACTATCTACACGGCTGCCGCCGACAGGATATTGAAGCTCCACGCCCACAAAATCATTTACACCCGTCTGGATTACGCTTTTATAAAAGCGGCTGGCGTACAAAACTTGTGCCATCTTGACGCGGCTATAGTCGATAGTCTCGCCGTTGAAGTTGGCCAGCACGGCCTTTTTTATCAAGCTTTCATAATCTGTAGGCAGGGATAACGTTTTCCTGATAGTAACGTATATACCCATGTTGATAGTTTCGGGTATCTGGTAGTAGTACGTATTCTCGGCCTGCGTCGTTGGGTCGATAACATCGACTTTAGTGTTGCCGTTCGTTCCGCAGCCGCCGTCTATCTTTTGATGTATAGCGTTGCCGATGTCTTCCGGCTCGCCGCCATATACGCTAATATACAGGCTATGCGGCGATAAAGATACTCCCATTTTGGTGATGAAGTTATCGCCCCGGTTTTCGACTACCTCACAGGCAACAACGCCGTCAAGGTTGCTGACCACTCCTTGTACTGCCGCCGCTGTGCCATGCGCGTTTTTCGATACGCTTTCTTCGCGGCGCTGCTCAAATTCGGCCTGCGTCTCGTTGTTTCTGCCGGTAACGCCAGAAGCGTCATTTGTTACACTGTCCCAGCCCGGTACGGCAGTAATGATTTTTGTAAGAGTGTTCGGGCCTACTTCGATAGGTCCATACTGCGTGCAGCGGAAAACCGCCGTAGCTGTGCCGTTCTCGTCAATCGTGGTGACTGTGGTGTTTAGAAACGTGTACCCGTTCACGTCCTGCACCAGCGCGCCATAGGGTATTATAGTGCCATAAGCACCTTTAATGTTCCCGGTGACGTAAGTCGGTTGGGCGATGTGACGTGTCAGAAAGTAAATGTTTGCCAGTGCGTCCTGAAAAACGCCTGCCGCCGTTTTTGGGTTTAGCTGGTTGGCCAGCGTGAGCAGCGCGCTGTCTTTCTGATTTATCAGGATTGCCTGACCGTCGATAAGCTGCCCGGCCGGGGTTTCGGTTTCGGTGTTAAGCAGAGGTTTTGTCGGGTCAACGGCAAAGGCTTTCTGCCATTGCTCAACCAGCCGCGCCCGAATAGTCGCCGTGTCTTCTACTACGATACCAGTATCCGGGTTAAATGTTATAGCCATTCTTGCAGCTCCTTTCTATCAAATCTGTATAGTTACATTCTTACTGTTAAGCGTCGTTATCTGCACTTCACCGCCATCTATGCGACCCTCGTTGTCATAGTCTATAGCAACTTCTACATCCGTCACGCCGTATATCTCACTCACGATATCTTTTATCCTGCTTCTAAGTACCGACGCTGATACAGAAGACTTTTTGCCAAGCGTGATATCAAAGTACGGAATGCCGCGCGTCATATCAAGTGGCGCGTCTTCGTAGAACAGGCGGCAGGCATTGGCGGCATTTTGGGCGACGGCATAGTCACCCGACGTAGTGGCGATGTTCCCGGCGTTGTCGACAGCAACATCCCATGCGTTATTGAGGTACAGCGTATAAGCGATAGGGTCGGTATTCACGTAAGGGTTGAGCACTTCCTCATACTTGCCGCTGACAATAATTGGTTCGGTTACTACTGGCGGCACTGGCTCCGGTCTTGGCGGCTCCAATACTTCAATCTCAAGCGTGTACGTGTTTTCGTTGTCGATTGAACTTTGAATGCCCTCGAAGCGGAAGGGACCCAACACGGCCGGGGCCAGCTGCTCGAACGTAAAATCAAGCGTCTTTTCTTCGTCCATAAAATCACCGCCTAGCTGCTTTTACAAAATTTGATAAAGTCTTCCGGCGGGTTGGTGATATAGTATTCTCGGCCGTTTTTGGTTTTAATATAGTAATGGTCGAGTTTTAACTTTTTCCCCGCCTTTTCCGGGTTATCGTGATAATAGGTTTCTTTCAGCTCGAATACATCAATGCCCCCGTCGGCCGTGATATACGCTTTCAGCTCCTCGACATACTCCATCAGCTCCGGTTTAATCATTGATATTCACCGCCTCAAAAAAACGATTAAACTGCGCCGGACTAAATGCGTCAATTCTCATGTTTTCCATATCCAGCGTGATATAGTCGCCTACTCTGATATGCGTCCTTTCCAGCTCTAGGCCGCAATTCTCGAAGTGGTCAAGGTAAAGCTCTGGCCCGATAAAAAACAGCTCGTCACGTTCAAACGCTTGCTGCACCCATTCCGGGCAGTAGTATCCATCGGAGTTTTTCAAATCCCCGTCGAATTGATACGCCTTGAACTTCTTGGCCAGATGATATAGTTTCTCCATTTCTGCACTCTCCCTAAATTGTTGTAGTTGTTTCGAGGTATTTAATAAGCAGCGTGTTAAGTATAGTCTGGTTATATTCCGCGCCTTCCGGTATGGTGATTTTCACATAGAAAAGTGTGTTGATGTCTCCTACCTGCGGAATAGTGATAGCTTCACGCCACACTATATTGTCGGGCGACAGCGTCACCCAATCCGGATTAGTACCCGCCACGCTAATAGCTATATCATAGGCGTGTTCTCCGTTCGGGCAGCGCAGGGCATACGCTACCGGGTCTCCAAGTGCGCCTTTTTCCCCTGCATACTTTAGCGGATTCGCCGTTGACAGCAGCGCGCCGTCTGTGGTCCCGGCGGTGACTGACCCGCCGTAAAGTCCTAGTTGTGCCATTTGTCAAAACCTCTCTTTCTGCGATAGTGGCGGCCCGAACTGGCGGCGCCGCTTTCAAGTCGTGAAAATTTTTCACGGGTTCATTGATTTTTGATTTTAAGTCTGTTATAATGAATGCGGTACAACAATAACTTCTTATCTCGACGACACGGGGCGAAAGATCTGTGTTTGTTTTGTGGCTTGCCACAGCTGGAAGGCGCCTGATTCGTCAGGCGCTTTTCTATTTTTGTTGTTTACATTATATCATATATCTGCTATAATGGAGCTGCAATCAAAATACATCACCTTTCTGAAATCAGTGACGCGATTTAGAAAACAAGAGGGCGGCCGCAAGGCTGCTTTTTTGTTGCCATTTTTCTGACGTCGAGGTATAATATATATGAGCGTAAGCTCTCTTCTACCTACACCTTTTTCAATATATTTTATTCCATCCTGACCCTAAAACAAAAAGACTGCCGACCGTTGGCAGTCTTTTTGTTTTGTCATTTTGCAGTTGCAATGCCAGCAGCGGCACCCAGCATAAAAGCCACGGCCATGAAGAACACTAAATTCATTATCATACCGTTTGCTTTCAGAAGGTTAAAAAACTCTTTCATAGTATCAGCTCCTTTGCGTGTTGGTTTAGATAATTATACCACACGCAGCGGGGTTACTTTTTCCGGCTGGCTGACTCAAACATTGCTATCTGATACCAGATAAAGCAGCATTGCGCCGCAAAGATTAGTAACTGTGCTTCGTATTTTTCCATGTGGTCATAACGGACTATAACCGTCGTTAAAAATATCTGACTGACCAGCACCAGCAAAAACGAAACTGGTAACATTTTCATCATCTCACAACTCCTACGTTGACCGCTGTCGGTTTTTATTACAGGCGCGCTGTTCCGTCCAGCTTGTCGGTTATGCTAGCGGTTATGCCGTATTCTTTATGATATGTTTTCATTATTCCACCTTCCTTTTGATGTAGTGCGGGGCATTGCACCCCGCTGTTTATTTTTAATAATTTAGAACTTGAATTGTATCAATCACGATATTACTTCTATTGTCACAAATTTCTACAACTTTTATATAACCAAGCTGCTCTAACTTTTGAATGGTTTTTATATTTGAATTTACAATTACAATAGCATTTTTCTTATTATTCCATTCATCAGTATACATTTTTAATGTTTCCGGATTGTCATTTTTTAAAATATTTATTATTCTATCATTCAAATGCAGAACTTCTGTTAAGTATTCATAAATACTTTTGCAACTCCTTGCCCTATCAATTCGTTTTTTTGCTTCCTCTAAAACATTTTTTGATAGTTGCTTAATCTTACAGTGGTCATTTTTATTTCCTACCTTTATTTTTGTTTTTTCTTACCTCTTGTCTATATTATAGCCCCCCTCTGTATATTGTCAACAGTTTTATTAAAATATTTTAAAAAAATACAGGGCGTTTGCCCTGTATCTAATTTTATCACGTCGGTGGGAGCACGAAGCCTTTTTGCAGTTCAAATGTTATAGTAGCGGTGATAGGCGACGAATCGGTAACGGTAAATGGGTAGCCTAGCAGTAACGCCTCATACCCCGAAGCGCTGGCGTCGAAGTAATATTCTCCCGGTTCTAAAGTTAAGCCCGATAACGTTAGAATGCCGTTGCTGTCTGTAATGCCCAGTTGCATAAGCATTTGGTGATTACCGTCTCGCAGATATACATAAGCATTGGCGATACCTGCGCCGGTTTCTTTATCTTTAACGATAAAAGTCAATACTGGCTCGACTTCCCCCCCGGATGTATAAACTAACAATCGTCTATTTAACATAGTTATCCCCATTTCTGAATGTTTATTGCCACTTTAGCTACTACCCACTTCCCGTAGTTGGCTTTGAAGTATTCATACAATGACGGCGGCGACTTGAAGGCGTATTGAGCTATTTTCCCGTCATCACTAGCCACAACGTTTTCGTTTATGTAAAAACCAGCACCCGGAATTTCGCAGGTCAGCGTAAACCTACGCTTGCTAACAGCCGGGTCGATATCCATAAACTTGAGCAAGAAATTGTTATATTCGTTGGTTTGAAGCGTTTTGAGGTTTGCTTTTGCCTGCGGGAAGTTCTGAACGGTCATACCTTCCCAGCCAACGAAATCACCAGTTTGCCCATAACACCAGCCGTAATTAGTTCCCCCCCACAGGCCGATGAACAACGTTTCTTCACCCTGCGGATATAATATTGACATTTCGACATTGACCCAGCCGTAGTCGCCGGGCGCTATGTTGACGCTTCCCGTGTAACCCTTATAGCCATAAGCAGTGACAGTATACGGTATGTCTATATTCGTCGGGACTTCGTAGAATACGGCCAAGCCCATGTTATCCGCGATTTTCGTAACGGTTTCGTCGTTATAGCTTATTGTTATCCTGGCACCGGGAAGACTGCTGCCACCCGGCTGGTCTATGTCGAATTCTAATGTTGTGGGGCGGGCCACTACCCCCCCGCCTCCGTTGAATAAAAGACGTCTGTTAAACACGAACTTGTCACTTCTTTCGTTAGTAGTCAGTCAAGTTCGGCGGTACAGCATTTATACGCTGCGAATATCTTATAAATGCATTGCCGCCTGTTCCGTCTATTTCACTGCTATAATCGACCGTGATACGATAAGTTTTCAGCGGCGTGACGCCGATATAATTCGTAGCGCCTGCGCTGTCTTCTCCCGAAGCGCTAAACCATGTTTTACCGCTAAAGTTTGAATACATACTGCAATAGCAAGGCTCGCCAGGTATGCTGCCGTTTATTCCGCCACCTACGTAAACTACGTATACGCCGGCCGGGATAATAACATCAAACGTGCCGTAAAAACCGCCTTCATTTGCTGCCGTTGTATGCCATAAGTCAGTATCTACATAAGGCAGCGGTGGGGCAATAGGCGGCGGTGGGGCAATGTCCCTCCCCGCATCTACAAACAAGCGTCTAGTAAACACGTTACATCACCCTTTCATATACTAACAACCTTAACGTTAAAGCCTATTATTTCGCCGGGGTTACCTGTTATCCAGTTCCACAGCTCCGGGGCGCCGGCGTCGGCGCCAGTTACATAATATATCTGACCCCACGGTGACATATCGTACCAGTGGAAAGTTACGGCCGGCAACGATAATTCCGGGAAAGTGAAAACGAGATTTCTCTTTTTAAACGCCGTGCTAGGCGCAGCAGAGATAAATTCAAATTGAATCATGTTTTCTGAAAGCGTCTGTGCCGCAAATTGGGTTATTAATACGTCCGGCTCTATCTCTAAAATGGTAATAGTATTCGGCTCCATTGTGCCTACGTTATCATTACGGTTATAGCCTATATATCTGCTGCTGGTGCCGCTTATCATTTGATAAGTCGGAAGTTCGCTACCCCCCGGATGTGCTGACAAGTAATCGGCGATTAAACACGGTATCACTCCTTCTAGAGACATGTTGTCCCCATGAAAATCACGGCTGCGGCATTGCGTCGCTTATCTCGCAGGGTATAGTATTGCCGACGTTGGCCCTGAAAAATTCATAAAGCTGCTCAGTTAAATCCGGGTCCCCACCAAACTCATAAACTGCCATGTCGTCAAAAAAATCAACGTATGGTAGTGTTACATCCGGCAACGGTTCCCCGGCAGTTGTTGCAAAGCTGACTATCAAATCAGTGGGGAAGCCGGACCCGTCCCACATGATATACATAGTAATGTACGTTCTCCCGATCATATACAGGACTTTCACGGTTGCAGTTTTGCCTGAAATGGTGCGAGGGTTAGGAGTTATGGCTCCGTATGTCCCCCCCTCTGTTCCGTCGCTGTAGCCGTAGAAGCCGCCGTTGTTACCGACAGTAAGGGTGCCGCCTGTTGCGGCTTTGGCAGCGCCATATATCAGCAGTCTTCTATTATTCATCGTCGCGCCGCTCCACGTATTCGCTCGGCCTGTCACATATGCCTTTGACGTTGCAGCACCCGCAAATAAAGTCACTCTCTGGACCGGAATACTTGCAGACGTGGCACCAGCCGACGTATTTAATCTTAACCACATTCACCACTCCCAGTTGTCAAGTATAGATTTACCACTCAAAATCGCCAATTATCGTGAAATACCTTCAAATATTGCCCGATATCTCCAAATATCTCCTATTACCTTTAAAAAGCTCCGTTATCCTCGAATATCTTAAAAACAGCCGATATCTTTGAATATCTCGCATTATCGCCAGATATCTTCAAATATCGCCCGATTTTAAAGATATTCGGCAGATTGCTTTACTTTTTAAAAGTTTCTGTTTCCAGCAGATAAGCGATACCGTAAATCACTACAGCCGCAGCTGTTATAAAAAATATGTCCATCATGTACCCCCATTATACCAAAAACAGCCCATTTTGACATTTTCAATTTTCAAGATGTCAAAATAGGCCATTTTTACCATTTCATCTACATAGATAATTTTGAGGTATTTATGCGTAAATTCCAGGACTTTTACCCGCAAATTATGCACACAGCTTAAACAGGGCCGCCAGAGGTTCCCGAACCTGTATCTACGCCAGTGTGTCGGTGCGTACCGAATTCGATACCAGCGATAGAAGCGCCCGTTGTTACGTCAAGACGCTGCTGTGCCTTGATATTGCCCTGTACGGTCAAGTTGCCCGTAATGGTAGTATTACTATCTATCAGGGTGTTAGCCGTGCTCACAGTGACTTGTGACGGTCCTGTGATGTTGATATTGCCGTCCGGAAGGACTTGAATATAACAGCTTGGCGTTTTGTTCAGGAAGCCGCCAACGTAAAAGCCATCAGAGATATCAAACATCCGGAATGTACCCGGCTGCACCGGCTCGGTGATACCTACATCGACGTTAGAAACATCCTGCTTGGCGAATACCGCGAGGCCGATATCTCCAACAACCGGGTCGCAAATCACTGCCGCCGCGCCGCCCTGAATGCGCAGATATGGCAGGCTGTACATCTGCGCTGGCTGTATGACGTTATTTTCAGCGTCCATAGAACAAGTTAAGGGCAAGACGTCAACGCGACCTGTGGGGGCAATTCCGCCCGCCTCAACGGCCTTTACAATAACCGGGAGTGCCGTGTAAAGGTTGCCGCCCATAAACGACCGAATAAAGTAATCCAGCTGGTTATATTCCGAATTCCCGGAATACGGCGTCCGGGTCGATTGTACAGCGGTCGGGTTACGCTGCTGCTTAACTGGCGTAGTTGGCATGTCTCCTCACCTCTCTAGCTATACTGATTATTCTGCACAAATACGGCTGAAAAAGTGCTGTTCCATGCCGTTGTAGCGCTGGTATAGGCTTCGAGATTGTGCGTAACCTTCGTTACCTTCCATATCCCTGACGCCTTGGGCACCTCGCTGCGCACGTCTATCAGGCCGCCGATGTCGATATTGTTATCAAATATAGACGACCACTCTAAGCCGTCCTGCGTGAAAGACGGGTAGCCACGGCCGCCAGTTTCGGCAGAGATGATAACGGCGTTGCCCGTCTTGTTCGCCCCGCTCGGAATGGTTGTAACTGTGCCGTTTTCAATGAATACCTCGCAGTCAATCATTCTGGCCAGCTTGTATATCTTCTGAATCGGGCTGCCATTTATCGTTGTATTCGATATCTGGCCAGATACGCCCTGATTTTGATAAACGTACTCTGCTTCTGTGGCGAACTGCTGGAACAGTGATGTAACGTCCGCCCGGCCCTTTATTCCTGTCGGTTTAGAAGGCAGCAGGGCGGCGTAAATTCCGCTGGCCGCACTGACGCGAAACTTGACATCAGGTGTGCCTGTGTAGTCCGCCCATGCAAGTGTAAACTCGCCCTCAAAGCATTTAACCATATTCCCGCCGTTGGGTCCGACTTCGACAAGAATTAAATTCTTCTGTGACTGCTGTGGCATAAAGCCTAAAGTAGTGGCGGTGGCCATTACGTCCGGCGGCAGGCCTGCTATCCATAAATCAAGCGTCGTTTTGTCGTCGCCGCCCGGCTTGACAATCGTCGCCCCGGTGGCCAGTCCCTCAATGGTGATAGTGTTGTTACCGCCTGCAAACGTCCCCTGCCGAAGCGTGATTGTTGTCCTGATTGATTTTTGCGTAAAGCTGCCCATTTATGCAATCTCACTTTCTAGAATGTAAACCAGCTTGTAGCGTGTACCTATCTTTTCCAACTCAATCTGGCTGCCGTGTCCGTCTGCGTCGACAAACATCAGATTGCCGCTGAAATTTACTTTTGGCTGTTGTATAATCCATTGACTACTCATGCAGATAGCGCCACGGCAGACTATATCAGTACCGACGTCGATATCAGCAAACAGCCAGCCATAACGCCAGTACAGCCGTATTTGACATATCTGGCCGCCAAGAGTAACGCTGAACTTCTGGTCAGGTATGGCAGAAAGCGGGATAACCTTGTATCTGCTGTTATCAGGATTAGAATTAAGCGCCATATCTTCACCGCCTTACCATGATTTTACAATAGCCCCAATGTCATAAAGCGTACTTGTTAGCTCGTCGTTACCTTCTTCGGTGTTCTTGCTGCCCGTGTTCTGCGTCGACGTGTCACTAGGATTTTCGGCGTCGCTGGTAGTAATCGCACCGCCCCCGGAGCTTACCACAACATCAGAGTAGCTGCTTTCAACCTCGCGGACTTCAATTAAAGCAAGGTCTACGATAAGCTGGCTTGTAGCGCCGTTTTCTTCAAATTTATACTCATAACTCAACAAGTTCAGGTTTTTGTATTCGCGCAGCGGCGTGACGATTGAAAACGTCTCTGTGCTGGTCCGCAACGCTTCCAGCGTATCCAGTACCTTCTGCAAGTCGGCAGGGCTTTTGCTGGACTTGGCCAGCGTAACCGTGCCTTCAAATGGCATGATTGTTTTGTTATAAGCGACAAAATAGCCTTTTTCTACCGGGTCATAGGTAACATTGCTGTCGCCTTTAAGCCGCCAGCCAAGAAAGGACGAAAAGTCAGTTAAGGTAGTACCGCGGGTATCCGCAAGCAGCCAGTTTGACCATTCGTTTTTTAGAAAGTCAAGTATCTTAACTGTCATTAGTCGTTCCCCCTTGTCCCGGTGGCAGTACCCCAGTACAGGCCGCTGTTTTTATTAATGCCTAAACCAATGTCGGCGGCTATGCCGTCTGCGTTGGTTGCTTGGGTGTTAATATCAATCTTGCCGATTTCAAGCGTCTTGTTGCCGCCAGCTCCGGCACCTGCCAGCTGCGGCGTGATAGGTGTAAAGAACTGCTCATATCGGCCGCCTAGAAAGTCTTTAACGCCGTCCAGAGAGGGCAAGTTATCAATAATCTTTTTCAGCGTGTTCCAGGCGTTTTCAAGCGGCGTAATAAAGTAGTCGTTGATAAAGCCGCCTATAGCTTTGAACACGTTCATTGCTCCCACGCCCAGCATGGCTATAAATTTTAGTAGATATAAAAACCTTGTTATCAAATCTTTAAGGATAAATTTCAGGATTTCCCACGCAAATTGAGCAGCAGCCTTTAAGAAGTCCCATGCGCCCTGAAGGGCTGCCATTACTTCCTCGCCCGTGCCTAGCGTTTTCCAAAGGTCCTCAAACTGGCTCTTGCCGCCCTTGGCGTATACATATAAGTCCTCTAGTATCAGGATAAGCCCGACAATGGCGGCGATAATCCACGTTATAGGGTTCGTCATTATGGCGATAAACAAGCTCCACAGAGACGGCAGGACTACAGCGCCAATGACTAGCGCTATACCGGCCAGCGCGATTTCAAATGCAAGACTGTGTTTCTGTATAAAGGCAAATGCCGAAGTCATTGCTTTGGCCGCTTCTGTCAGAACTGGCGCAAACAGCCGCATTACAGGCAAAAAAGACATGTTCAGAGTTCTAGCGAATCTGTCCATAGCGTCGTTATAGTTGGCGGCGATAACGGTATCCTCTTTTTGGAAAACGCCAAGTTCCCGCTCGTACCTGATAAGGTCCTGCATACCTTTTTTGCCCATCTGTAGCAGGCCTATCGTACCTTCATCCAGCTGCAAGCGTTTCAGCATACCGCCAGAGGTCTGCCTGTCCATACCCTCAATAGCTCCGGCAACGTCGGTCAATACGTCGAACACGTCACGGGCTTTCCCGGCGGCGTCAAGTGTGGAAACGCCCATGCTTTCAAAAAAGGGCAGCAGTCTGCTTTTTCCGGTTATGGCAATTCTTTGCAGCTCACTGCCTAATCGTTCGGCCGTGCCATAGAACGCCTCAACGCTGCCGCCAGCAAGTTTAGACGCCGTGGCCCATGATTGCAGCTTCGGCACGTCTGCGCCTATGCGGTCAGCGATCTTGCCAAGTTCATCAGCGACGGCCGTCAGGTTTTTAACCTCTGACATTATGAAGCCGACAGAAGCAAGCGCGCCAAACTTTGCCATCGCGCCCGCCTTTATCCGGTCGGCAAAGCTGCTAACTTTGCTTTCAGCCTGCTTTAATCCTTTATCTAGGTCGGTATTATCCATTTTTACAGCTATCAGCAATGAATCAATTATATTAGCCATAGTATACCGCCTTTACTTCAATTCTTGGACTTGGCTTTTTTCTCCATGTCCTTGTACATCAGGTTTTCGTTAATATTGTTGATATAGATTATCTCGCACATATCCAGCAGGTCCTCATAGCTGTAGTAGGTTTCAAGCTCTTTGAGGGTCGCAAAGCGCTGCGATATAACCAGCGCGGTCATGTTAGATACGTTTACGTATTTTTTGAGAAAACTATATCGGCCGGCCTGCTCGTCGTATTCGTCGGGGACTGGCCGGCGGCTAGAAAAAAATCAAAATTTAATTTAAACGCTTCAACGCGCAGCTTCCACAGTACCCGGAAATCTTCAATAAATCCGTCTACCAGTTCCGGTGTGCAGGGTGTTTTGACGCCGCTTGTCGGCACATAGGAGCAGCAGGCAAGCAAATCATCAAGAACTTTTTCAGCGTCGTCTACGTCAAGCTTTCCAAGTGATGTAATAATACTGCCAAAATCTAAGTCTTCTAGTTTTAATTCGGTGATAGGTTTCCCGTCGGGGACGTTGATAGAAGTAGCAAAGCCGCCGTGAAGCAAGAGGGATAATGCCCGCATAAGCCAGCGCTCTTGCTTCTTGGCGGAAAACTGTGTAATCTCAAATTGAAGGTCGCGCCCCTGTCTTTCATCTCTCACCATAACAGTAATTGTTTTTCTCATTTTTCTTCTCCCTTATAGCTCCATTAGATACATTTTTCAAAGTCAAACGCGAACGTTACAGGGTCTAACACCTGTTTCAAGTCCGGCAGTCTCTTTGCCGTGGTCAGATAGCCATTGACATAGGTGTATGTCTTGGGCATAGATTTGATGTTGATAATTAAACTGACCTCGAAGGGTGTCATTTGATTTTCAGAAGCCGCAATCAGCGCTTGAAAATATGGCAGTGACGGGCTAGACGGTTCAATAGTGATATGCACCGTCTTTTTAGACGGAGTATAACCAGCGCTCAACTTGCCATCTACGCCCATTCTGGTGACGGCCAGTGTTTCCTCGTCTTGGTTGATTGCTTGGTCGGTAGCGAATCCCTCAACAGCAAAGCCGACGGGGAAAAGGTCATTAATAATCATAACCGCCGTAGCGTTAGCAGATGTGATGTTGCTGCTCATAGTCTAGTTTCCCCCTTTATACTACCGCTGTAAGCGGGAATTCAATTTTATTGACGCTGCCGCCGTAGGTGTACCATACAGAAATGTTTGGCGTTCCTCTGGTTGCCCTTACTTCCGGCGCCGGGTCAGTTACCCTAATGACAAAACCATTAGTGTACAGCTCGGTACTGATGTCCTCGCCAGCTTCTTGGTACAGCTGCGCTTTTTGCGCTTCGGACAGTGTAACACCGGGGTCGATAACGCCATTTGTGAGCGCCCTGTTAATCGGGTCTGTCAGCCATGCTTTAATCATGGTATAGCCACGGTCTACATACGGCAGGCGTTGAGTTTGCTGCATACCGTTCAGGCAGGCAGTCTGCATAACGTTTTGCAGCCAAATCATATTGATGTAAACATCAACGAAGCCATAGCTGCCGCCACTCATAGCGCCATCGTAGAAGATGTTGAACTGCTCGCTTCTGGACGCATAGCGGCCGTAGAAGTTGACTTTGTTGTCCAGCAGGCTTGCCTGTGTCTGGTCATCGGTGCAGGTCGGAGCAAGTCCGCTCTGTGTCTTGAACGCCCAAGAGATAGCACCCTGTTCACGGTTCCAGTCGATAGAAGCCGCGCAGCTCATAACGAACACAGATACCTCGCCGTTATCGTAGGTGTTAATAGTGCCCTCATAGTCGTTGAACGCCAGCTGGCCGGGCAGAGACTTTTCACCGCCGGCTACTTGGCCAGCGTCCATGCTGTATGCGCAGTAGAGGAATTTATTCAAATTACTGTTGCTCCACGCTGCCAGTTCTAAGGCTTCCTCTGTGCTTGCTTGGTATACAGTGGTGAAGCTTACCCAGTTTTCAGACTGTTTGACAGCTGCGCTCATAGTTTGGGTCGGCGTCATTGCCGCAGTACCTTGACTTACCACAGCGCCAACAGCGGCGGTAAGGCCAAGTGCAGTAGCTACGTCTGTCCCCAAAGCTTCTACATCGGTCCCGTCGGTCGCATAGGTCACGCTGGAATCATTGCCCGTAGTACCGGAGACAATGCGATAATTTTTCTGGTTGGTGTTGAAAGTGACTGTTGTCCCGGTTACTTTTGCCTGAATCAAAGCCGCGATATCGCTTTGAGTTTTGGCAGAGGAGAAGTCCAGCCCGGTTACGGTTATCGGCGTACCGTCTACAGAGATAGTAAATCCGCCCTCTGTGATTTTTTTCAGGTCGGTTACTCCTAACGCCTTGCTGCCGATTAAGGCGCCTGCGATAGCTTCATCCGCACGGCGGAAGAAATAAAGCGTGTTAGGTTTCTTGCTGCTGTTCGTAAAGCCCAAGAAGTAAATAACCGCAAGGCGATACTCGTCGCTGTCATAGCCGAAGTATTCACCAACTGCCTGCTGGCCAGTAAAGCCCATAAGCAGCGGATATGGCATGATAGCGTTTTTAGTAAGCAGAACGCCAGCAAGTTCTAACTCTGTGGAACCAGAAGAAATAACGCGCGGCGTGATGTTTACAAGTCTACTTGCAGGAATAGCCATTTATTAGATACCCCCTTTAATTAGTTTGTTGGCGGGTGATGTACGTCAACATTTTCCAGTCTAGTCACACTTGCCCGCTCGAAGTATTCGACTTCGATAGAATATGTTGACCACATAGACAGGTGCAGTTTGACTTGGAAGCGGTTGATAAACTGATTAGTGTCGTCTACGTAAGGCAGATACACCATGTTTTCAGCGTACAGTAAGCCAATGTCATAGTTATTATGAAAAAAATCGGCCGCATAGGCGCTACGGCTCAAGGTTTCTAATCCTTCGGCCCTGCTCCGTGAACGGTCGATATCGGTGTCGCAAAAATCAACAGTTACAACGTATTCCCGTAAAGTGGCCGTGATAACGTTACCTTCCGGGGTAACTTGGCTTTCACCTGTGTTTGTCCCTATACGGCGCGTCTGGCTCAAGTAAAACAATGTGTGCTCCCGTTCATCGCCGGGTAGCGCCATGTTGTTCTGGTTACCCTCAAACACGCGCTGCGGGTCAAGCGTCGGCCGCATGTACTTTAACAGAAACTCGGTAACTGCGACGTTTATTTTTTTTTCTACATCAGATACAGGCATTTAGTTTCCCTCGCCTTCGTCGGGTTCTTCCGGGTCAGGCTCTGGCTCCGGCGCTGGCCGTGTTTGTAGTACCGGCGGCGTCACAAGTTGGGTGATTTCAAAATTCGCCCACCCTGCATGTGCTGACCAGTCTTCAAGCACTTTGGAGATGTGCCAGTAAGTCCCATCTTCGCGCTGGATGATATCACCTGTCCTACATAGCGGCACCCGCGATATACCGTCTACGGGCAACAGTTGACTACTGTCAACAAACATCTGCTCTGTATGCGGCATATCGGGCACGTTTTCGCTATGATCAAGGGAGTTTTCAGCGTTCGGCTGAATTTGCGCTGCAATCGTGATTGGCTCTTTATAGTACGGCGTCACTCTCCCATACGCCACAGCCTGCCCGTCAGACTGATAAAGAGTAACTGTCTCGTCCGGGTGTACCGACGTTATTGAACCTCTCACTATAGCATGTAAATTCATCCCTAACATCTGCTATTCTCCTTTTTATTTTTCGTTGGCAATCTGCCAGCTAACAGCATTAATCATTGTTGATGTGTCAATAAGTGCCCGTTCCGGGTTACTTACCCCTAAAGACTTCCCGTTTTTCATCTTCCGGCGTTTAGCCGCTATCGTAGCAGGCTTGTTAAGCCGGGGCTCTCCCGGCGGCCAGTTGCGAATAGTCATTTGCAAATCGGTACGCGCTGACGGTCCAAGTGCCCGCAAGGCTCGAACAAATATGTCTTGTTCGATGATGTGCCCCTTGAAAATTCTTTCCAAGAAGCCCAGCCAGTCCTTACTTTTTTCCTCGACGGTCTTTTGCATAAAAGGCCGTTCTGGAACGCCGCCAAGGCCCACATTTTGAATGTAGGCGATGTACGCTACACTTTTCCCGTCCGGGTACGTTGACCCCTCTGGAAAGCCTATTTCTAGCTGCGGGTTTTGCTTTGCCAGCTGGCCGACAACTCTTTTAAAGTTGCCCAGCAGTTCCCCGCTACCGCCGCCCGCCTTTAGCTCAACATGAAAGCCCATTGTACCAACGGCCCCCGCTGATATATTTTTGCATAAGCTGCCAAAGAAGGAAGCCGCATTGCGTCTGCGTGTACCAGTTGGCTTTCGCCAGCACGGCATACGAAACGGAAACTTTGCCTTCCGTCGCACTTGCCACGTTGCCTACTGCCAGCGGGCCGCGCATTTGCAATTCGGATAAATGACAGGTCATCAGTTCAAGGAGCTTTGCCCGCTCGTCGTAGTCTTGGACTGCCGAAGCGGGGCCATTGTTGATTAAATAAGTGGCGGTATCGAAATTGTTCTCAATTTGCGCGTCCGGCAAAGTGATAAACGGATACTTTGCTTTAAAGTCCTCAAGGTCGAATTCAACAATGTTGTCTTCTTTAGACATAGTAGTTCCCCCCTATTCTGCCGGGGTAACTGAACCTTCTCTGCCCTCTGGCCCTGCCATTTTGGCGGCAGGCTCAAAGCCATTTCTAAGCGCTTTGCGCTCGTCTGTTTCTGCTTCGACGCTATACTTGTCGTCTTTAGTAGCGCAGAACAGTAAATGTTCTTTGATTAGCCAAAATTCCGGATAGTTTTTGCAGAACCATTCCCAAGCTGCACGGGGGACGTTAGGAGTTACGCCATAAGCGCCGATAGGGTTAATGCCCTTTTCCTTGCCCCGTAAGTGGGCATTGTTCCCGTTAAGGATAATGCGTTCAATAGTGCCTTTAGAAGTCGGGATAGCAAGTTCCAAGTCCTGCGGAAAGTTAAGACATAAGGTCACAGTATCAGAGGTATCAATAACAGCGCGGTTAGCACTATTGACAGACGCTGCTTTGACCTTCTTTTCTTCCGCTGCCTTGGCTGCTTCTTCCGCCTGCTTTTCGGCTTCTTTAAGCGCCGCTTCATACGGTGTAGGCTCTGCTGCTTCTTCCGTGGCTTTCACAGCTTCGGCGGCGACCTCTGCCGCCGCTTCTGCTGCTAAGGTTTCTTGTGTTTCGGTAGCTACCTCTGCTGCTTTAGCAGTTTCGGTTTTCTTCTTCGTCAATCTTGCCATTTTTCTTTTCTCCCTTACCCTAGATTATACACCAGTCATTGTAGCAACGGCAAACGGTCTGTATAAAATGCAGCCGTAGGTAGTGCCGACAAATTTCTGCTTGAAGCTTGAAGTTTCAGGCACTAAGCGCATTGCGCGCATTTTTTCGGAGAAGCCGAATTCGCCTGTAGGCTCGCCGTTAATGCTGCGGCAAATGAGAAGTACAGTTCTGTCAGATAAGTTTTCCAGTTCCGGCAGTTGAGCAAATTTGATGTTCGGGGTATAGCGTTTAATCATATCCATTACGGATACATTAAAGTCGGTTGCTTTACCCAGTTCAACAGCAGAGGAAGGAGAAGTTACGAGAATCAAATCGCTGTCGTTGCGGATATGGCCTAAAGAATTTTTAGCCAAGTTCTGGAACAACAACAGATAGTCTGCGTAAATTTCTTTAGTAGTTTTGAGGTTCCAAGTGTTGCCGTCTTTACCAAGTCCCGTATGAATAACAGCCGGACGGTTAGGCTCGTTCAGCAGGCCGTAGATTTCCATGTTTTCGACGCCCAGCAAATTGTATTTGTTTTGCGCAATGTCGATAGTGGTAGCTGCGGCGCGTTGTTTACGTGCTGCTAATTGCAAACGTGCTTTAGCTGCATAGTCTAGTTCGCGGTCGCCATAGCGGATGTTAGTTTGAAATACGTATTGTTTACGGACCGGATAGGTCGGGTTGACGTCAGCCATTCCAGCATTGCCGTAGTCGGTGTAAGCTTCTACAGCTCCGGTGATTTCGTCGACTTCAAAACGTGCATAGGATGTAGTCCAGTCGCCTTTTTTAACCTCTGCGAAAATCTCGCGGGAATTACGCGGTCCGGTCAGAATCTCAATAACACGCGGGTCAAGATAAGATGTAAACTCTACAGGTACACCGCTGTTCGGGTCGGTTACCATTGCGGCGTCGTAGGCCAAACGCTCAATGTCGGCGTCGTTAGCCATAATGCCACGAATTTTATAATGGTCATCAAATACAAAACCTTTTTCGCGCATAAGTGCTACTTGTTGGTCAATGTTCATTGGCATTTTTACTGTTCCCCTTTCTTTTTGTTCTTACGGTCCAAATTAAGAACCGCTAGGAGTGCTGGCAGGAACAACAGCCCCACGCCAATTTGAAATAATAATTACGTCATTAGCATTACCGGCTTGAATTACTTCAAAGTCAGTTTCTATGGCACCTTCAACGGTTGCTTGCGCATCATCGGTTTTGATAGTACCGTTTTCCATTACGGCAAATACTTTCTGCCCGACAGTTGCGGCGGTAGTGGTGACGGCAAAGAAATCGCCTTTTACCTCTACAGATACAGGATGACCGACAGGAACGGTGTTAGAAGCTTTTACATCAATTCCCAGCGGATTAGTGATTTCGCGCACTGCAAAGCCCAGCGGGCGGTCAGTGCCATTAGGTTTAACGCAGCCTTCTTTACCTGCGTCAGCCCATACGAAACCGCCGATGTTGCAGGCAGCACTAGCAACATAGCTTTTGGCGGTAGATACGATAGGGTTGATTGCTGCATATGCGCCCGGAATACCAATACCGGGGTAAGTATTTACAGTTTTTTTATACACCATTTTTTACGCTCCTTTCTTATCGAACGCTGATTTTATTTAAGCCTTGCAAATAGTCCGGTACGGAGACTGCGGAATCCATAGCAACGCGGCCAGCGCCCCATTTTTCATTTTGTTTGCTTCTGCGCAGTGCGTCAACCATGCCTTTATAGGCGGTAGGCGAATACTCGGAAACATTGAAGCCTTCTGCTTTGAGTGCAGCGGCGTAGATATCGTCTGCGCTGTCATAAGCCAGCGGGTCGACTTTGCGGCCTAAGAATGCTTGGCAGGTTTCAGCGGCAGCATTGCGTTCGCGGAAACTTGCTTCAATCTTTTTACGTTCTGCCGCTAAAATGCTTGGCAGTGCGTCTTCGGCCAAATACTTTTCTTCGCCCTCGCGTTCGTGGTCGCGGTCGATACGTTTCGGGTCGGCTTTTTCGCGTTTCTCGCCGTATTTAACGCCCATTTCAAACGCTGCTCTGAAAGCAGGGTCTTTCATTTTTTCAGAAAGTTCGTCGTCTTCACCCAAGGCTTTTTTCATGCCTTCGCTTTCATGTTCTTTATCCAGCTTTTCGCGTTCGCCGGGTTTCTTTTCCAGTTCTTCACCGTATTTGACGCCTTCTGCAAAGGTCATTTTGCCCTCGGCGTCTTTAGCGGTTTCGGTTTTGGCAGCAGCTTCGGCGGCTTCGTCCTCTGCTTTGGTGCCTTTCAAGCTAAGCAGGAAAGCACGGATTTTGTCTTTAGCGGCAGCTTCCAAGCCGGGGAAAAGCTTGTCAGTGATTTCGTCGACAGTTGCGTTTTCGTCGATATCTACACCAACATCGCGGGGAGAATATCCGCCCTCTACTTGCGCTTCTACTACTTGGATTGCTTTGAGCAGGTTACCCAGTTCGGTTTCGCTCTTTTCAATGCCTAAGTCAGCGTCAGCTGCAAGAACAGAGTGCAAAGCTTTTGCGCGGCGTTGTTTAAAGCGCTGCACTGGCTCGGTAATTCTAAATTTTGCCATTTTTTCTAACTCTCCTTTCGGGGTATTGTTTATAGTTAGCCCAGCGGGCATACTATCGGCAACAGCCACGTCGGAACCAGCTCGGCCACGTGGCACAAGGGCAACGTGATTACCCTTTATATCTCTCATTATAAAGTCATACGCGACGCCGTCAACCTCGCCCGGTGTGAAGTCAGGCGTATAACGGTAGCTGCATGAAAGCTCTTTAAACTCTCCACGCTCGATTTTTCCAATCGCGTCAGCGTCCTGCACTGATATTGTGTTGCGCAAATATGGAGCGTCAAACGTGGTGTCTGTCCCGGTGGCTCCTACTCGGTGCTCCTTCTGCGGCTCGTCTGCACTGTCAAAATGGTGCTCAAGCAGCAGCGGCAGGCCGTTGAAAGTCTCGGCCGCTTTGGCCAGCTCGTCCGGGTCCCGATATCCGTAGTATATCCCCGTGGGGTTAAGTCCCAGTTCGGCGGCTCCGGGTATCTCCCGGCCATAATAAGGATTGATACAAGCTTTGGATATCGGGCAGGCTGATACGTGCAGATATCCGTTATCGTCTATCCTTCTTGCTGACGGGGCAGCGTCGAAGGTCAAATTGCTATCTTTTTCCACTTTATCACCTCTTAACTTACATGAATAATTTTGAGGTATTTATGCGTAATTTCCTGGACTTTTACCCGCAAATTATGCACACAGTTTAAACTGTGTAAATCCTATCCCCGGGGTAGGGTCTACCCCAAATCTACATTTGCTTTATGCTACAGTACGTGTAAATTCAATACTTTTCTCCCTTATTATAGCAGAAAAGTGTATATTCAAAGTCCTGTAGTACGTATTTACTAGGTTTCGAGCAGTTCGCTGATGTTTGGCCTGTAAGTGCAGCGGCAGTAGGGCAGCTCGCCCGGCTTCACTTTTTTACCTACCTCATAGTCAAACAAACCCTCGTCCAAGTCGAATTCTTTACCGTCCATTTCCTCATGTGATTTACGGCTCGTTTTCTCGCCCGGAATATGTACCCATGTGCCAGTTTTTATACCCAGCTCCCGGGATTGGGCAAGTTCTAGCTCCTGCGTGGCCTTGTTCGTCTGGTCCATTGCAATCAGCTGCGCCTTACGCTCTGTAACACCTTCAATGTCTAGCAGTGTTTGATAAAGGCTTGCCATATCCCGGCCACGTTTGGCGCTTTCATATACACTTTTGATGATTTTATCAAAAAATGAAGGTGCAATAGTCCTGATAAGGTTTACATTCCGTTCGGCAGCTTCTTCTAGTATGCGTTCATAAGCTGGTGTTACCGTGAATTTAATCGCCACGCCTACCCTTTTTAGTTCCGCCATTAAAGCCGCCCTGTTAGTTTTATCAATCTTGTTGATAAAGCGTACGGCCGCCCGTTCCGCCCGCTCCCGATTGAAGTCCATAATGTACTGGTGGAATTTCCGCCGCAGTACCGCCAGAAGCTCGTCAAGGTTTACCTCTTGCCCCTCAATGGTGATATCATACGCCAGCTGGTCGCCCTTGAGAAATTTCTTGTAGTTCTTCAAGACATAGGGGATAGCTGTTTTCATCATGGGGCGGATAATGCGGCGTATCTCGCGGGCATAGCTTTGCTGTATGCCTGCATTAAAGACGTGTGGCGGTAGAAAGGTCTGCCCTCGTCTTGTCCTTCTGCGTCTGGCCATTTACTCACCCCTGACTGCTTTTCTCTGGCGGCGTGACGTTTTTTAACAGCTCTATCATCTCGCTATAGTCTGCGCTTGGTTCTTCTGTATCTTCTACATCAAAGTTAGCCATAAAATGGTTGTAAGGGCTATTATCACGCGTTTTAAGCTCCTCGCGTACTTCCTCTGGTGCCAATGCTCCCATAGCTATATAGAGGTTATCAGTTTCGGCTTGAGTGCGTCGAAGTGTAGCCATTACGTCCTCGCTCTTTTCAGAGAGTGGGTTAAATTCGACGCCGATACTTTCATCAATTTCGCCGTATTCAATGAGTTGCAGTATCTTTACCAACCGTTCAAGCGGCTTTCTAAGCTGCCTTTCCTGCTGGCTGCTGATGTGCTTGTAATGGTTTTCAAGGTCGCTTTCTCCAGTAGCGTTCATACCCTGCGGCGCAATGCCCCACAATTTAGTTGCTGGCTCCTGAAACATTGCCGCCACAAACTCCATCGCCTGTGATACGATTTCACGCACACCCGATAAAGCTGTAATCTTTACATCTACTTCTTCTTCTTCTTTGTCGATAAGGAGCACACCGTCATTGTTCCTGTTTTTGGCAAAGTGATTTAAACGGCGGTCTATCGACGCCCAATCAGCACCGGAGAGAATTTGTGCGTTGAGGTTGGTTTTGAATATGGTCAAACTGAATTTAGTTAGCAAACGTGATTCTGCTTCCCGGCACTCGGTAAAGTGAGAAACTACGTCTAACACGGTTTGCGCAAGTGGAATACCGAAAAAGTTATAAGCAGGTTTTAACAGCGTAGGCAGCTCGTTTTGCGAAAAGTATAATACCCTGCTGCGGTGAATAGGTACGCCCATGACAAACCATGTTTGTGGATTGTAATAATTCTGGCTCATTGGGTTAGTAGAATTATATTCCCCCGGCGAGATATTGAAGGCTTCCAGCAGGCGCAGGCCTTTGATTTTTTTGCCAAGAAGGCCATCGGCGGTAAGCGGTATCGCGTTTACTAAGTCTTCTGGTTTTTCCCCTTCGTAGTCCATTCCTACAAGGCAGCCGCCCATATAGCCATTGTTGCAGATAGCTTTATAAAACATATCTTTGACGTTCAGGCGGTTTAACTCTGATTCAAGATATTTAATCTTCTCCCGGCTTTCTTCTTTTTCCGTGGTAAGCTTCCAGCCTTTTTCAGTCATTTCAGAGGCTATCATTTCTACGCCTGTCCGAATAAGTGGGTTCTGAGTCAGCGCCGTTAAATAGCCATAGCCAAGAAACTGCGGATAGACGTTATCACCCAACACCCGCATGGTGTGAAGTATCAAGCTGTGGCAGGCGCTAATAGCTTCATCGTTGGCGGCTTGTGCGTTTGCGTCCGGATTCCCCATAGTCTCCGGGATACCGAACATGGTCTGTACGTCTTCCAGTCGCGGTTCAATAAAGATGTTATTGTTGTTACCGCTATTAATGACGTTCAGCGCCTTTCTGTGCGTCTCATTTACAGACGTAGGACTAATTACTCTGCTTCTGTTTAAAAGCTCCGTACTGCGGATATTAAGCGGTTTAAACTGCTTCTTTTTCACTTTGTTTACCCCCTGATTATGAAATTCGCAAAGCGCCCTTGTTTTGGCATAAATAGTTTACAGCGTCTATAGTATGGTCATTGCCGTCGGGATACGTTGCTATAAAGTTCCCGTTTTTGTCTTTTTTCAGCTCATAGTTAGCAAACTCACGGGCAGCATTCGGGCAGCGGTTAGGGTCTATGACTATCCGCAGCAGCTCCTTGCTCAAATAGTCATATCCGGCCTCACGGCTTCCGGGTCCCTTTTTGGCCGCTCTCACGTTTATACCATAGCTTCTAAGCGTGTGAACGCTTCGGGGCTCTACATCTGATATTATAAGCTCATTTCCCGGATTTTCTTCCCTTATGTGGTCTGCAAGCGTCCACAGTGGACATTGTACTTGATAGTATTCGTTGTATATGTATAACGTTCGCCGCGCAACGTCTAGGTTGCCCGTCATGTACGCCAGCGGGTCATTAGCAAAACCAAAGTCAAGGCCGCGTTTGATATTGCCAAAGCTCTTAATTTCTTCGTCCGTTATCTCACGCAGGACCAAGTTATTAAATACTTCGCCGCCAGTCCCGGTAACGTCGCCTAAAAACACATGCCGCCACCTGCGGGGTGAGAATTTACGCAGCGTTTCCGCTTCCGTTACTATCATCGGCCCTACCCATTCAGCCGGGCCATACAGGTAGTTACTCTTGTGTACTATCTTTTCAGGGGTCTTTTTCTGCGTCTCGACGTTTACCCAGCTGCTTAATGACTGCGGCGGGTTGTAGGTATAGAACACCCAGAATTTATCTCCGCCACGCATGAATGATAAACGGGCGTTGTCTACCTCTTCCATGCCGTCATATTCTGCCAGTTCTTCAAACCATAGCACGGAATAGTAACCATTGGATACCTTAATCGACTTCAAGGTGTTGCTGTCACTAAGCCCGAAAAAATTAATCTTCTGGCCAGTGGGCTTATAAATGATTTCAAGCGGCGATAGTCTCGCGATGAAAAATTCAGTAAGTCCCAGCTTTTCTATAGCCCACAGCATTTGCTCATAAACAGTTTTTCGGAGCGTGTTATCTCTTTTCCGGATAACAGCTACATGCGCCGCAGGGTTATTTATGAGCAGCAGTATGGCCACTATGGCGGTAAACGACGACTTGAAACTGCCACGGCCGCCGCATAGCCAGTAATATGTATATGCGTGTTGCATTACTGCGTGGTACAGGCCATAAAACGCAGGACCTATACAGTCAGTCAGCTTTATCTGTTTAAGCCTTGTCTCCGGTGTCTGGTTCTGATAATTCATCTTCTCCCGTCACTCCCATTTGTTCCGCCAGTTCCGCAGCTCTGCGCTCCATTTCTTCCTCGCTCATGGTCGGCTGGATAGGTACACTCTCTGCCGCCGGAAGCGCCCCCGGAATATCAACGACTATCTGCGGCGTGATATTGACGTTCACAGCTTTTTCATTAAACAGCTTATGATATCTGGCCATTCCTTCCGTGCCTGCTCTGTGCAGGCTAAGGCGCTGCACGGTCTTACCTATTAAAACGTATTCTTTATCTGGCCCTTGACCTCTGGCGGCATAGTTTAGTGTCTCGATAGTCTCGACAAGCTCGCCGCGCATTTGTCTGGTAAGATTTAACAGGGTCTCGTTTGCGTCGGCGATTTCTTCCGTTTCGATTTTTTCGCGCAGCTCATTAAGATACGTCTGTACCCACGGCCGCCGCAGTATCATATACGCCCGTTTAGCAGCGTATGTGTCGCCATATCCTGCCGCCAGCGCGCTTTTTTTCGCGTTGAAGGTCTTCATGTACTCACGGCAGAATTTCTTTTCTTGGTCAGACGCTACGCGCACGTACCCCGGTCTGATTTTGGTCACCGTCGCTATATCCTCTTTAGGCGAGCCACCTTTTTTTTTATCCTCTTGAGAGACACGAACGCGCCCCCTATGCTGCTTTTCTATCTTTTCTTGCTGCTCCTCATATTTTTCCCAGAAGTTGTTTTCTTCTTCCGGAGTCGAAGCGTCAAGGTTTACTTTTTCCAGCTCGGCCGCTATGGCTTCCGGCGTTATCTGCTGCGTTTCCTTTTTCTTTCTCAACATCTTCACCCCACTTTATAGTTTCACGTGAAACATCTGTCTATTTAGTCCATTATAACACAAGAGTAGATATTATGAATATTCTAACTATACATGTTATAATGTTGTTATATAACTTTTAAAAGGCGGTGTTTGTAATGAGTTGGCTTTTGTATGTGTGCCTTGACCTGATTTTTACCGTATTATGTTACTTAACTAACTGGTTTGTCGTCATTTTTGCTGACGAAAAAGGGCAGCTGCCTAAAGTATTCAAGCTGTGGCAAACCTACGATAATCCCCTTGATATCCGCTGGCAGGTGCTCGAAGTCGTCCCGAAGTTCCTGCGCTATGACTTCGACAGTCACTATATTTATCACTACGAAATGAAAGGCGACGGCTATATGCGTCCCGGCTTCGTACAGCTTTGGTATAACGACTTCACCACAAAAGAACGTGTGCAGCGCTATTTCTGCCGCCTGCTGTGGCTTATGCGCAACAACGCCTACGGTTTTGGCTACTATGTCACCGGCCGGGCGGTAGACTTTTCAAAGGTCAAAGTATTGCGGAAAATTAAGGAACTTAACAACGAGCAATGGTTTAGCTATGTTCCCGGCTTTCTCGCCCCGTGGTCCTTCTACTACTGCAAGCAATACTGCCCGTGGTTCCGGGTTCGCCTGTATCTCGGCTGGAAGATGAAGTTTCTCGACGATTACACGCAGGTAAACCGCTGCCAGATAGCTTTTTCGTTCAATCCGTTCAAGGGCCTTGAAGAAGATAGCACCGGGGGGAGATAAAAATGAACTGTAAAACATATGAGCCGGGAGAATTGCGCGACCTGCTCGGTCTATCCGATAGCCAGACTATAGCGGACCAATTAGCCGCCATGTCAGACTTTTCAGCTTGCATAGGCTATAACACCTGCGCCGACGTTATAAAAGGCGTCAGAAAGGCGGATTTTCCGCCCTGTAGGGCTTATCTGCTGAATGTTGGGTCAAGGTGTAGCGTCGTCGTTACTAATCGTCCTGCCGGAAGTATGGTATACAAGCTCTACACCTGCAAGGACTTTGCCGAAGCAAGCGAATTCGCGCACTCATTAGTTGATACCCTGTATATGCCGATACCCCGCCTGATGAATCGCATTAATGAGCAGCTTACATTTATCCCCCACTCTAACCGCCTGAATGTATCAAACAACAGCTATAACGTTCTGGTGACTATAACCAATCGTCGAGATTGCACACTGACCATAACGGACAACAATGTTGATGATATCCCCGAAATGCTGCGGGAATTTGATATCACCATTGAGCCGAAACGCCTGACCAAGTGCCGCAGCGTTATAGCCTTTTACCGGGAGTTATACGGCTATAGCCGCACGGAACTAAATGACTTGACCGGTATCAGTCCCACAACGCTTGACCGTTACGAGCGCGGGGAAAGGTCACTGCTTAAAACTAACGTCTACTACATCATGCTACTGGCCAGAGTTTTTAACGTCACGATTGACCACTTAATAGAAAAAGAAATACAGCTTAATCCGCAGGCGCTGAAAGAACTGGAAGAAGAATACTAAAAAAAGAAGGTTCCCACAAATGAAACAACTAAAAAATTCTGATTGTGTTTATATCGTTCTCGGCGGCAACGCCATGCCGCAGGAAAGGGCGGCGCAGTTTTGGACTAACGGCGGCCGCCGTATTGGCCGCTATAGTAATAAAATGCAGGCCTACCGCCAGTATTGCACCCTGCGCATACAAGAAGAATGCAGCAAGGCAGGTTTCTTCAAAGAGAAAACGCCGCTTCGGGCTGATTTATATTGCTTCCTGTCCGTGCCTGCGTCCAGAACAAAAAAGTTTCGGGAGCTGGTCGACCAGCGCGCAGCTTACCCCATAGTTAAGCCCGACAACGATAATCTGTACAAGGCCATCACAGATAGCGCAGAAGGCGTAGCGTTTGCTAATGATAGCCAAATCATCAGCACCGCCATTCACAAGCGCTATACAAACGATAATCCGTTTTCTGTCCTCGTTCTTTCAGTCGTCGAAAATGACGAAGATAGTATCATATGGGACGTGTACGACAAGTTCAAGCGTCATAGAAACGTGCTCGATTGACGGGCAATGTTTCACGTGAAACAAATAAAGCACTGTGAGAAATCCTCACAGTGCTTTTTCTATCAGCTTCTTACTTTATACCGGGAAACGTAGCCATTCAGGTTCTCTGGCGGTACTCCCACTTTGGCGGCAACGTCTTTATAAATCATGCCTGCCCGAATCAGATTAAATATTTCGTCGTGCAGTTCCCGCCAAGGGTATATAGTACGCATTTTAAAAGGCTTGTAATCCGGATTTTTTTCAAGCTCCCTGAATTCGTTGTAATTTCTTTCATTGTCCTGCTCAACGGCCTTTGCAGCCGGGTTCTCCTGAATCGTCGGGGGGGCTGCTGCCGCTGCCTGCTTTGGCTTTATGCAGTCCGCCGGGATGTAGTGCGCCCCAAAAATGCACTCTGACAGGCCCAAAAACGGGCAGAAAACTACTCCTTCATGTCTATGTAATCTAAAACAGTCCAAACAATTCCGCAATTTATAACGTTCCTTTCAATGACAGATAGTCGCTATCGTATTCGAGTATGCGCCCGCGATAGCTGGTTTTTATCGGTGCTTCGGCTATAGCTCTGGCGATACGTTCGCTGTAGCCGGGCTTAAGGTCATATATCCCAGCAGTATATGTATAAGCCGCAATCCATGAGCCACAAGTGTTAAAACTAAATTTAGGTTTTTTATAGCAATATGGCATATCCGTAAGCATGGCTTCTACATCCCTATAATTCCAATCAATCGGGCAATTACTGCATGAATCCGTGGCAGCACAGGCAAAGCAGTAACTTTCAGCCATCGGTACTATGCCGCCATTAATCGCCCATTCTGGCCAGTCCTTTTTATACTTCCGTCCGTGCGTATCGGCGAGCCAGTTCCACAGTCGCCTGTGTAGATACCTGTAAAATACGCCGTAGCTCTTGCCGTCACGAATGCCGTTTAATTCAGCATATATCATTTTGCGCCTGTCCATAGCCTACGCTCCCATTTATCATAGTCGTCCCAGTAGTTACCGATGATTAGTACATCTTCGATTTCTTTGCGCGGGAGCGGCAGACGCACTTTTGCCGCCGCTTTGAAAACGCCTTCAAATAAATCTACCTCAATGCGAAACAAGCATGTTTCCCCTTCGATATTTTGGGTTATATAGTCTCCGACAAACAGCGGAATGCGCGCAGAATTTAAGTTTTTTGCATAGACGCCTGTATATCTTTGAACTGTCAGCGGGTCTACTTCAATGGCGTACTCGCCGAAGTATATACCCATTGCCCCGGTCGGACTTCCGAAGGGTGTCGCCCCTCGCCTTTTCCAGTCTTCGTAGTTTACAATATACAGTTTTTTGCCAAACTGTACCAGCTGGCCATAGATAAGATTTTTCACGTCCGTTATATCTTTTGGCATGGCGCGATAAAACAAATCTGTCCGCTCCATGTATTTTAAATACTCAATGTCTTTTTCGCTTATCTCCATAGTTTACCCTTCTTCCATATTTTTTAATGGCGTCTGTTAAAAACCGCTCTACTTCGGCGGCGGCAGGAAGGCAGCTTATCCCGGCAACAATTTTCATGTTCTTATCCCACACAGTGACGTCCCACGGCGTCCACGGGCTAAAACGCTCGATAGGCCTATAGTAAACTACTGCCATAATCTCGCCAAGGTCAAGGAATGCCTGTATAAAAAAACGTGCGTTTACAAATTCATTTATGGCGCCGTTCATCAGCTCCGGTTCACCTACCATATATTTTCTGTACTTTCCCAAGGCATTATCTATATCGCGCTTATAAACGCAGATATGCCTTTCTGTAAGAAACGTAAGCATTTTAACGCCCCCTGACTTTATAGTAAAGCACAGCAGCGGCTATGCTTACGATTATACACGTACCCCATAGAATAAAAGGTTCTGCCGCCATGTTATCCACCTTTCTTTACCACGTTACCCTTGACGTCTAAAATCTGATATCGTTTCGCTTTAAGCCTGCTGACAATCAGCATTGCCTCTTTCATGTTTTCAAAATGTTCTATCATGCCGTCACGGCGTGATAGGGCGAACGTCGGGCGGTTATCTTCTTCGATAAAGCAAAAGTACCCTTTACGGGGAATGTATAATATATAGCGTTCCCGCTTTTGCCCGACGGCTTTAGATTGCTGGCCGCCGTTTTTTCGGGTGGCCATGCGCCCATTGACATCAAATCTGGCCAGCAATACGCACGTGACGAGTGCCGCCAGTGCGGATAATATCACAGATACTATAACTGTTGTCATACCATCCATATCGCACCATTGTACCCGTCTCTGTAAAATTTGTAATACACCGGGTTTTCCTCGTTATCCGCTTTTTCGTTTTGATAGTTTAAAATCTCCTTAACTTTGCGGACCGCCAAAGAAAAGAACTCATTATTCAATATCAGTTGACCGTTGATATTCTCGCATTTTTCGCACAAAATGTTATCCAGCTCATTAATAAGCCATGTTTCATCTGGATTAGTGCTTAAAATGCCAACTTTGATTTTTTCACAGCCAACGTAAAACTCTTTCTTATACACGTTTATCATAATTCGCTTTTTGCCCCCTTCGTAGAAATGTACTGTTGTTTTTCGCGTCATAACTCACACCCTTTCTATGTCTATATTATATACCCCCCTGCGTTCGATGTCAACACTTTTATTTCGACTTTACATAAAAAAGCCCCGGACTTCCGGGGCTTTAGATTATTCGCACTCTTTTACGGGTTCTTTTCCTGCTTCTTCTACACATTCCGGGATTACAGGCATTTCTGCTGCTTGTTCTGGAGCCTGTTCATCTGGCATATCTACAATCATGGTAGCGATTTTATAATTGACTTTGGCCAGTGCGTCACGTTCTACGGCTGCCAAGATAGCTTTGTCCAGCATATCACGCGCTTTGATTAATTCCTCTGCCGTTATCCGGTCGGGTTTGGTAAGGATAGTTACCGCCGAATTCATGCAGGCATTTACGGACCATTCAGCCAAGCTTTGAGCTTTCAGGCTTTCTTTTTGGGTAGTCTGGTAGTTCTCTACAGATAATGCTTTCATGTTTTTTCATTCTCCCTTTTGATTTTATTTACAGGCCGCCATGATAACGGCCGCCGTGGCCACGCCAATAGCAATATTTCTTTCAGCTTTTAGCCGCCGCTGCTGCTTCTTCATTTCGGCGTTGTACTTCTGCAATGATTCGTTGGCCTTGTTCAATAAGCTTGCCGTCTCTTTCTGCTGCTCCAACGCCTTCTGCTGCTCCTGCTTGGATGTTTCCAGCTCGGTCTTTAAGCTCGCTGATTCCTTCTGCAATGCTTGCACTATGCTGTTCAGCTCGTTCGATAGCGCCAACAGCTCGCTGTAACGTTTCTGCGATAGCTGATTGCTGCTGCTCAATTCGCTGAATATCTGCTGTAAGCTCGTCAATTCTTCCTGCGTTATCGTTATCACCCGTCCGCCATCCGGTGACGTAGGCGCCGACGCAGAAGCCGACTGCGGCAGTGAGCAGATAAGGCAAAGCAGAATACAGATAGTCCTTAAAGCCTTTTTTATCCACACTATCCACAAGTTATACACACCCTTCTTCTTCATCACGGTTGCAAGAGGTTATAGACGTCGGAGTTATTGAAGGTATGCCAGATAGCTTTGCCGCGGATAACGTCGCCGCCGGGCTTCGTGTATTCGTCCGCCCCAAGGTCTTCCAGCTTTATCAGGTCCCAGCGCATATCAGCGTCGCCGCTATACAGGCCGTATCCGTCCATTTCGGCCCATTCGCTGTGCGTCCGGAAGGTGTTCGCAGTCACGCCGAACGGGGCCATTTTTGGCGCGCATTTGGTAATAACGGCAACGATTTTTGCCATGGCGTCAATCTGTGCGAACGTTGGCGGCACACTGCCAAAATTAACACTACCGTCCCGGTAAATGATAGCATCCAGACAGCAGCACATTGATACTCCTATGTTGCCGGTATTGCGGCCGTAGGTATGCGCAAGTACGTTGTCTAATGTAACGCCATTCGGCATTAATATCTCGCCGTCGTCATTTATCAGCAGATGATAGTCATTGAAATACTGTTTGTATCTGCCAGCTGTCCAGTGCCCAGTTATGGTATGCGCTGAACACGCTCTAGCTTCTGCTGCAATGTCTGTCAGCGTTACCAGCTTGCAATCTTCGCGGCTTATCTGCATATCAATTCCCCCTTTTCGGAAACACTCTATCCAACATATAGTCAAGCACACGCTTGACTGCGTGAGCTATGCTGCTATAGCCCAGCTCAACTAGATTCTCGTTGATACTGGTCATTTCGACCATAAAAATAACTATTGACACGCTTCCCGGCAGAATGTCGGAAGCGACTAGATTTATACCTAATGCGTGTATGGGCGGTATGACTTTGGCGGCATAAAAGACTACTATGATTGTTGCATTGTAAAGCAGCATTTTTTCAAGTATGCGGCTAAAGCCCCGGCTTTCTAGGTAGCCTTTCTGCCATGTTTCGCTTTTGAAAAAATAACAAATCGCTTTTCGCAGACTGATGTTTTCTAGCGAGTCGTTCGGCTGATACGTATCGTGGATATATTTTTTACTCAAATATACCCATTTGAGCTCGGTGTCGAATACTATCATCAGCTGCGCTAATATAACGACGCCCCAAAAATTCGCCCCGAAAATCTCGTTGCCCAAAGTCCATATCACTACGGCATATGCCCATATATCGACCTTAAAAAATCTGTCTAGAACAAATCTTATATTATTCCACGTTTCAGCCATGTTAAAGCCCCCTACGATTCTTTTTATTTATTATATCGTAGGGAGCTGTGCAAAAACAATTCGCAGAGGACTAGCGACAGAAATTGCAATTTGCAAAAAATGCAATTTGCAAATTACCTTGACCGCCACCCGCATTTTTTACACCTTAAATCAATAATAGGTGGATGACACAGAAGCATAACTGATTCAACGTTAGAGCTTTCACAGGCTGGACAACAATCAAGTCTCTTGGCAGCATCCATACACGCCAGCGAAAATCTACTTATCTGCTCTCGGTCGGCGTTAAGTAACGCTGTTATAACCCTAGCTGTCCGCTTACTATCCAGCTTTAATATGGGCTTTTTCTCCGGGTCGTCCTCGTCGTAAACGGCAAATAATATAGTACCGTCTGCAACCATTCTTTCTTCATTAAACACTCAATCACCTTCATTCTGTAGCTGTTTAGCGATTTTTTCTGAAAGCTTTTTTAGGCATCGTTCACATAGGTATATCTGACTATTTTTGTAGCTGCTTGGGATAAAAAAACTTCCTAAAGATATGCGGCAATACACTTCATATGCTGCCTTTTTCTTATCACAGCAATCACATAAACCTGCTGCCTTAACCTTCCTGACATTAATCATTTCCCGCTATTTCTCGCATTCCACTTTTTAACAAGCTCCAATATGCCATCTTGTACGCTGCCGTATAAAACCTTGCCACAGCTTTCACACTGGATGAAAAAATTCTTGTCAACTTTAAGCCGGGGCTTTTTGTTCCCGCACTCTTGGCAGGCGTTTATCTTGACATTTAATGTTCCGGTATTTCTCTTTCTTCTGGTTCTGCTGGTCCTGTTGGTAGTAGTCATTTTTATTCCCCTTTCTTGCAGCAAGGCAGGCCGCACAAGCGGCCTGCTATACACTTCCCTAATTAGTTATATAAATTTTTCTTGCGGCCTGCGTCGTTTCGTTCGGCCTTTAAAGCCTTCAATAGTTCTATCATGTCGCCTTCTAGCTCTGTGGACAGTTCTTTGCAAGATTGTATGCTTTCAATTAATTTATCCACAAGCTTCATCATTTCCACGTTTTCCTTATGGTGTTTTAGCGATATCTTACCAAGCTGTTCAATATAGTTTTCAATTCTTGCTTGAGACATAGCGAGAATTTTCAAGCTACAGTTATTGTAAATACTATAGCTTTCCTCTGTGACGTCTTTACTGGTAAAGAGATGTAGAACAAAATGCGCGCCTTCGGGTTCTAAAAATCTTTCAAGCTCTTTAATCTTATTGATTATCGCTTCCCGTCTGGTCTCATTAATGCTCATTTTTCGCAACCTCTTTTACCAGCATTTTCTTAAAAGTCTCACCCGCATTTTCGGGGGGGACTTCTTCATCTACATCATAAAAAGCCCTTTCATTAACTACTGTTCTTTTGATTGCTTCTGCAAAAAACATCTCTGGTTTAATGCCAAAGCCTTCCTGTGCCGTCTGCACTAAATGAACAACGCTATTAACACACCTGTCGAGACTTACACGGTTAGCCATGACTAGATAGCCGCTTACTTCTTCCGTGTCCAAACTTTCAACTTGTGCCAGTGCAATAATGTTGACCCCATATTTTTTCTCTAAATTTAAAATTTCGTCGTTTAAATTTGAAGCTTCTTCCTTGATGTTTTCTCTTGTGATAATCACAACTACACCTCTTTCAATTTTTAGATATAACCTTTGTCGTCCAACGCTTGAATAATAATGTCTGAATTGTATTCTTGAAGTTTCTTTTTCATCTTAAACCTGTCAATTATCCACCAGATTAATAAGCCGCCACCGGTAAGCAGCATTGCAGCGCCGCCTACATAGTCTTTAATATAGAAGCGGTGAAAGCCGCCAACTCCGAAAAAAGCATGTAAGTGTTTCATCTTTTCCCAGCTTCTAATGTTACGGCTGCAACGCCGGAAGATGATTTCCCGCTGCTCCGGCGTAAGCTTTGCCAAAGCATTTATGCAAAGTTCGTCTAAAGCGTCTTCATAGTCGCTAAACTTGCCAAGCGGATGTTGCGGCTTTACTTCCTTGAGCGGTGGAAGTTTAGCGTCAACATTGCCAAACGACATTCTTAAATAGTCCAATCCTTTCATTTCCTGACCCCCTAACTGATTACTCAAAAGCGTAACCGTTTTTTTCTAAAAGCGGATATCCTTCATCATCTTTGCTGGTACACAACTTGCCATTAAGATTTTTCGGCACGTCGCTGATTATTTTCTGCGCTCGCAGAAGCGAATATCCTACACTTTTGTCACGCTCTTTAAAAAACTTTTTCGCCAGTGCTCTGGCCTCGCTGTAGTTGTAAGCGAATGTTACTACACTTTCTAGGTCCTCACGGTTGGCCACGCTCACGCAGTAAGCGTTTACGTAGTCATACTGTTTTATCATTGGCAACTTTACATCACCTCACAATCATACCTGAACGCCATATGTCGCGCTCAACAATAGCCTCTGCCAGTGCCCCGCCGTAACTCCACCCAAAAGAGATAACAGCTGCGGCTGCTGCCAGCATAATAATTGCCAGACAAACTAACAAAAACATCTCTTTTTTCTTCATTTAATCCACCTTACTAATAAATATACAAGCCATATTCCATACAGGATAAATATAGCAGCCGCTATATCACAGCTTAATATTTTTCGCACCTTAAGTATTATTATTCTTTTATTCGGGCTCGTCTATTGTTCCCCCTTTCTTTGCCTATATTATATACCCCCCTGTGTTCAATGTCAACACTTTTATTTTGGTTTTTTCTCCATATCGATATATTCGCTATAGCCCGGCTCGTCTTCCAGCCCCTCAAAAAACTCTGAAACAGTCATTCCCAAGCCGTTAGCAACTTTAGCGATATTTTTCATTGATAAAGTTTCCGTTCTGCCTACTTCAAACTTGGACAGTGTGCCATATCTTACACCCGAACGTCGTGCAAGTTCAGCAGGCCAAATACCTTTCTTGCTGTATTCGCTGTAAATCTTCTTAATTATAAACCGATTAAGCGGTGTAGCTGCTTCCAGCTTCTTTAGTAGTAACTTTCTGCCTGCTGTCCACTTGGGCAGGACTTTGAAAGTATCTTCATATTTTCTCTCTTGATTCATCTTTTGCACTCTCCTTGCGTGTATCTACATAAGTATATATTAATACACTATAGTGCATTTGTCTACAGGCTTTAATGGTTTTGGATGTCCCTGTTTGAGCTGGTAGGCAGAGATACCCCTTACCACGAAAAAGACAAATGTATATATGTCTTAATCGCGTAAGATAAGAGGTTTTCTATAAGTATAGGCTAGGTAGTCCCCGCCGTCGCTGTATAGTTTTTTTGGCAAATACTGCATATCATCACTTCTCTACGTCCTAGCTCCATGCTTTCCCCCCGTGCTTTTGCACCCGTAGCCGCCAGCCGTGCAATTTATAGGGTATGGCTCCCTAACCGCTGCACACGGTACCACGATAGGCCTTTGCCGTCTCGCCTGTATAGGCCCTTTATCATAACCTATACAGCACATGTACTTATATCTGCGCTCATACATGCGGGGCAATGATTTTATATACTCGGCACATTGCAGGACCAACAGTTTTTTATACTAGGTCTGTGTACGCCTAGTCGCTGTTAAAGCGGTTTCTGTTATTTAGTTTTAGATAAAGTCGCCATTTGCTTTAATATAATTGTTGACAATGTATGTCGATGTTGATAGAATAGTTACAGAAGTCATAAACCTACCTTGTTTTAGGCAAAGCTAAAGCTGGCCACATGTCCCAATTTTTTTAAATCGAGTTCATGTAGCTTAAGGTTTTAAGGTTTGAAGTTTTAAATGTCTAGCGAGCATTTTAAAACGGCTTCTATTTTTTTGCCTTCTTTGATTATAGTCGCTTCCGCCGGAAGCGTCAATCTTAAATTTTAGCGCATCGCTTCCCCCCCAGCTCCCGAAATCTCCGCTAATTTCTGTTTTACTCCGTTTTTCGCGTTTTTTCGCTGCTTTTCTCATGTACGAAAAAATTATGTTGACACAGTCCCGGTTTGGGTTTAAACTTTACTTGTGCAAACTCCTAAAACTATATCGTTTCTCAGTTAGTCTGCGCTTTGATACAGGGACCCAGAATAAGGGTAGTATAAAGCGGTGTTCCAGACGGGGAAAGCGCCATCTCTGGTTCGTACTCGGAGAATGGCGCTTTTCTTTTTATGTGTTATATTAATAACGGTAGCTAACTTGTCTGCCTCTCTCCCTTCATTTTTTTCATTCTTCCTCCGGTATAATCTCGGCTGCTTGTCGGTCGGGATTATATTTTAAAATTTATTTTATACCCCCTCTTGATTATTTGGTATTAAAGTTGTATAATCATATCAAAGGCAGGTGAATAATTTGAATAAAGTAAGTAAAAAATGGATATGGATAGGCTTGTTGTGCGTGGCCTATGATAGTTTTATCGCTCGGCCGTTCTGGCGTGTGATTGACGCTTTGGCCGATGTATTGTTTTTTATATTAAATCCAAGGCGTGTATATGAACCTGAATTCTGGCTGTTTGTATTGATTCTAGTGTTGGGGGTGTTCTGATGTTAGTATGTCTTCGGCACATGGATAAAAACAAAAAGCCTTATGGACCTAATGAAGTCTACGTTGTGAACTCGCTCCAAAAGTTTGTTGCGCTTGTGATGAACGAAAAAATAGGCTGCACATTCCGTCAGCTGTGTGAAGAATACGGCATAGCGGGGCAGGATTCCCCGCCGCCAGATGTTTACGCAATGGCGATTAAAGAAGCTTATTATCATCACGGTATCGAACTTAAAATATCAAATAAAGGGTAGGTGATTGTTTTGACCGATGAAATTAAGTTCCCGCTGTTGAAAGCCAGTGATATAGATGTTCGTATCGACGACTTGCGGGAGATGAACTATAACAACAGCTCATACGTCAAATGTCGGCTGCTGCTTTATAAAAACGCCCGTGTTGATATGAAGTACCTTGACGCAATGTTTGGGCCGATGAACTGGCAGCGCAAACACACGCTGATAAACAACGAGCTTTTCTGTTCGATTGAGGTATGGGACCACGACAAAAAATGTTGGGTCTGTAAAGAAGATGTTGGCGTAGCGTCCAACTATCAGGCAGAAAAAGGCCGTGCGTCTGACTGCTTCAAGAGGGCCGCTGTAAATTGGGGGTCGGGCCGCGAACTTTATACAGCGCCTAGTATCACATTTAACTTGGCCCAGAACGAAGCGTCTATAGACGGTAAAAAAATCAAGGTCGCGTTCGGTGTAAGCTTCCACGTTGGGCATATCGCCTACAACGAAGATAGAGAGATTACAGAACTGGTTATTCTGGACGCCAACGGCTACGGCCGTTTCTTCTATCCGGCCAGTTTAAAAACGTCTTATCTCCAACAGCACCCGGAAGCGGCACAAGCGCCTGTACAATATACTCAAAAACCTGCACAGAACGCACAGGCTGCCCCTAGAAGCGTCCAACCGTCCTCACAAGGGCAATCACAAGCGCGGCAGGTTACGCAGCCCTCTAATGGCAATTCTGGCGCTGTAAATGTCAGAAGCGCGCCTAGTCCGTATATGTGCTTAAATTGTGGCGTTGAGATATCGCAAACTGTGCGCAGGATATCAGTAGAAAAGACTGGCAAGGCGCTTTGCATGTCTTGCCGGAATAAAGCATTATCGAATAAATAAGGAGTGATTTAAGTGTTTATAGCAGGTTGTGTCTGTGAAAACTGCGGTAAATTATTAAAAACGAAATTTACTACTATGGGAAAACTGATAACCTTTGCCCGTGATTCTGGCTGGTCGGTTTCTAATCACCGCCAAGGACCGGACGGGAAGCGAATGTATACATACTGTGATGACTGCCGCCAACCGGGTATAGGTCGGCCGCTGGCCCGGAAGAAATAATAAAACCCCTCGAATTCGAGGGGTTTTATTTATGCCGTTTTCATTTAACTTCTGCCTTTATATTAATTCGATTACGCAGAAAGGATAGCACGTTTTCCTGTAACCAGTAGTACCGTGTACCCCTGCTGCTATATAGTACCTTGTGCGGCACATCTTCCCGAAGGTCTTTTTGTAGCTCCTTATAGCGCTTTCTAAAGCGATTCACGGTTATATTAGGCTCGAACGTATTAAGAAAGTGCCTAATCAATCGCCCAGCCTGTACGCCAGATATAAAGTCCATTTTTTGAAGCTCTTTCCGGCGTTGTATCTGTTCTTTGTAATCATAGTTACGCAAGCTTACCACTCTCCCCAGATAGATTCTATCCGCTTATTCTCCCGGTCCTGATAGTCTAAGTATTCTTCTAGCAGGTCCTTGTCACTACAGGCTTTCATCTCTGCGCGCAGCTTTTTCATTGCGCTTTGACCGGGGGGGCTTTCAACGCCATAGACGCGCGTCACAGACTGCGCTAACAAATAGGTGTCGTAGGTTTTTTCAAATAACTTTGCTTTACTTTCTGCGGTAATCATGGTACTACTCTCCTATTGGTTTTCAAAGTATTCCGGCTTATACTCCCGTTGCAGCCAGTGATAAAACGACAGTTCGCATGTGTGAAATGCCTCGTTGTTGGGGTTTACCATACGTTCGTTGCAAACGTCGCGTATAGGGCATTCAAAACAATCCTCTATAGTTACTAGGTTTGACAAAAATGTCCCCAGCTCTTCCGGGGACATTGTACGTATCTTGTCCAAGTTAGTCATACTACTTACCATCCTTCCCTGCGCACTCTTTGCAAAGTGCCCCTCTGGTATCAATCAGTACAACGGTATCTATATCAACCATTTTTCCACATTTATAGCATGATACGCTCCATCCGTGCGCTAAAAATGCTTCATCGGGCACTTTCCCGTTTTCCCAATATTTATCAGCCCACGGCAGCCGCTCAACTTTGACGTCTATAAAACGTTCGCCCATTATGTCTGCAAACGCTGCCTTGGCTTGTCCGGCCGTGTTTGCAAATGTAATTTCTGATTCTGCGTCGTCTCCTACGTATGCGTAAGCCTTTAGTTTCATTGTTCATCACGTCCTTTGTTCAGCCGTTGGCCGCAAAACTCACAGTAAAAAGTATCGTTATAAAAATATCCTATATCATCATCATAGCCAAGAATTGTTTTACAGTGCGGGCATACAATTTCCCCGTCCAATAACATATCAATAGTCATTGGAACGTTTAATACTCTGCTGACTGCTCCTGCGCATTTATCGCAGAAAACAATGGTATTTGCGGCATTACTACCGTCGGCAGCCACTCGAAGCGTTTTTACATTCTCCCTCGAGTGGCAAATATAACATTCTTCATCATGTTTAACTTTTACATACTCAATCAATATAAACACATCCTGTCATCTACTGTGTACCACTTCATACAGCCGATATACATTAATTCCAACAGTTTAGTTTCTTTTATGGGCTCGACGCTGCGCCTAATGGTAGCCTTACGACGTATCTTTACGCAGCGTCCCCTAAAGTTTCTGACTGTCATTATTCCGGCGTCGCTTTCCATGAGCAGCCGCTCTATTTCTTGACTGTTTTCTATATATAAATCATTGGGAAAAAGATAGTAAAACTGCCGAACGATATCGCTGTTATGATAAACTTTCTTTTTAAAGTCAGCCTTAAAGTCTGACATACTTATTTTTATTTCAACTTCAGACACGTAACGACGCTTATTAATGTAAATCAAATCAGCTTCATACCTAGCCCCGAGACTTCCCATTGTGATGTTGGGCAATACTAAGTTGTTGTTGAGCAATCCGTATTGATAGGCGAAAAGCTTTTGTATCTCTGTTTTAGTCATACTTACCTTACCCCGGTACTTCCGAAGCCGCCAGCGCCCCTGTCGGTCTCTGAAAGCTCGTCCACTACCACGAATTCAACATCTACGTTACGCTCAATGAGCATTTGTGCTATACGGTCGCCTGCTTTGATGTGTTGAACTGTGCACCCACAGCCACCCTCATACGAAGCATTTAATTTACTTTCATACATAGCTTTTACTTCTCCTCTGTAATCGCTATCAATAATCCCGCAGCTATTCGGCTGTCTAAGGCCAGTTTTTAGGCCTGTGCTGCTTCTTGGAAATATCTTTGCATGATATCCGGGCGGCAGCTCCAACGCAAAGCCTAGTCCTATCAGTCTAGGGAAATCCTCTACATTAATATCTTCTCTTGCGTAGCAGTCAAACGCTGCCGCGCCTGCGCTTCCTTTGGTCGGCATTTTCCCGCCCGGTAATAACTTTATTTTGACTTCCATTTTTTCATCATCCTTTCAAATTGTTTGTCAAGTGTTATTGATTTCAGTTTAAAAGCAATGTAGACTCTATCTGCTGTTGATACTCTACGTCTTTTTAAAAGAATAAATGCCTTTACTATCTGCTGTGTTCTGATAGTCTTCATTGATTAATCAGCCTTATAACTTGGACTTTCTTCAACTTCCATTTGTCAGGACTTCTGGAAAGAATGCCGCAGTTGTTATCGTCACTCTGAACAAAAAACGGGCAATCTGTACAGACTTTGTATTTAGCACATTCATCCTGAATGGTTTTCAAAGCGTCTAACAGTTTTTCATAGTCAATCATTTTTCTTCCACCTTTATATTAGTGACATCATAAATACATTGTTCAATAGCTTCGCAATCATCTGCTATATAGGCATTTACTATTTCGTCATAAATAGCAGATTCCGTGGCGTCGTCTTCGACTTTTACGGTTACTAAAAAACGGTTCTTCTCAATGACTTCTGCTGTAACTTTTTTTATCTTATACACTCTCCTTGTCGTATGGTGCTATATATCCATATCCAAGACGCTTTTTCTTTCCTCTGCGTCCATAGCAGCAGAATTCTTCGTCTTTCAGTACGTTAAAACGTATTTCACGCCATAAAGTAACTTTTTTGCCGTTGGATAATTCGCCTAGCAAAGTAACATATCTAACGCCGCAAGTTAGCTCTACTATGCTCACTACTTTATTAATTGTGCTCTGTGGACCAGCTATGCCTATGCCCTTGTTATTTATGGCGTACTTCCCGACTTCAAACTTTTTCATCATTGTTGTTCTCCTCGTCTAAACGTCTTTTAAAATAGTTAAGTTCTGATTGCAGATATGCTATCTTGTTTTTTAAAATCTGTTTGCGCGCCGCCGGAATGTCTTTTTCATTGAATACATAAATACACTTGTCGCTGTAAGGCCGTATTCCTAAATTTACAAATGTTTGTTCGCTATCTTCTATATAGTCGCCTAAATATAAATATTGGTCCGCACGAACTGCAAGTTTTAGTAAATATCCGCCGCCCTCTGTCCCATCTATTTTTGATAGGCGTTGTCCAACTTTATATTTTTTGACCACTACACAAGGGATGTCATATCCTTCTATTGCTTTCATTCGCCCCGGATATCCGCTTGCAGCATGGTTATACTCAACGTCCGGCATGGGTCCACATGCGTCACATTCTTTGCATTTTACAAACGCATGAACGCCTTCTGAATAAATATAGCCATCGTCCGGCTTGCTGTGGATAAGCACCCCTTCACCGTCACAGAAAGGGCACGTTTTAAGTTTTATATCTTTAAGCTTCATTTTCTTTTGACTTCTTCCCAAAGCTTTAGGCACCGTGAAATATTTTTAAACGCTGCTTGTTCGGTTTTGTAAACGCCGATGTATTTATACAGTAAAAAGTCCTCTGCCATTCCGTTAAATATTGAACTTATTACATCGCCAGTCGGAGCAATGTAGTAGTAACGTTCTCCGAACGACGGATAAAAAGGCTTCTTTTTAACTAAGTAGTTTTCCCGTAACAGGTCGATAAGCGCAGCTTCTAAAAGCATAGCAGGCGGTTTATCTTTTTCGTTCATTACGGCAGCTGTTAATATTCCGCCGTCAAAGTCTTCTATCTTGTAACGGTCAGCACAGCCGATTAGTACCCTATTCCCATCCATGTTCTCTATAAAAAATTCTTCGTTGACTGATAGCTCGTTGTCGGCCATAAATTGATTGATATACTTACCTAACATCTTTTCACCTCATTTTTACTTGCTGTTTTAAAGCTGAATACTTCTTGTTGAGCTTGGCCAGTCGATACCGTTCAGCGTTCAAGTTCTGACAGATGTTTTTGACCAGTTCGGCCGGGAGCTCAATTTGTGCGTTCTCCCCGAAGTTTCTAACTGCTGTCTTGGCCCGGTTTATAACGTCCTGAATTATATCGCTTTTTACCTGCACGCAATCACTCCTTTCTATTCTATGCCTATATTATATACCCCCCTGTGCGCGATGTCAACACTTTTATTTCAAGCAGACGCAAAAAAGGCCCCGAAATTCGGGGCCTTTTCTTTATTCGCTTTCTGGCCAGATGTTTGGCCAAACGATAGCTATAACGTCCTTGACCGTTTCGGCCGCTTCCACCTTGTTGCGCAGCGCATAGAAGGTGTTATATGCTTCCGTCTGCTCGTTGCTGCTTATTAGCAGCACACTTTCAAAGTCGGACTTCGACAACATCACCCATACACTGTTACCTTCTTCGTCTTTAACTCCAAAGCCCTGCTCTCCCTTGATTTGAGCTACGCTATAGGCCGAATTGAATTTATTGATATCCGCGGCCGTGCGGTCGAAGTAAAATGTTCTGTCGCCCTGCTTGTACCTCGTTGGCTTATCGCGCAGGAGCTCATAAATCCTGTACAGTTCGTTAAGCTTGATGTTCTTTGCTTCTGCCAGCGACACCATTACTTCCTCGCGGGATACACCCAGCGCGGCAAGCTGTTCATCCGTTGGGTTATTCGGGATAGAGGTATTCATCAAGTCCGGCAAACGGCGTATCTCGGCGATAGTGTTATACTGTTCTCCCTTATAAACGTATACTGTTCTTGTGTACTTCATATCTTCACTCTCCTTTTAGCCGCTATATGGCATCGCTACCACGTCACAGACTTGGATACTAAAGCTATCTGTATAGGCAACGATAGCGACTACATTGATGATATTGGTGGCATTTGCTGTTAGCGACGGAGCTACGCCCTTCGGGTAGGTAACCGCTGAACCGCTTGGGAACTGCCATGTAACAGTTGGTGCAATTGCGCCAGTTGCAAACCAGAAAGTTAAAGTTTTACACATGAATGGCGTGCTGCCTACAGTGGCGTGGAAGCTCATGTTTGAGAAATTCATAGTAAGACTTGCAGCGTTATTTACGGCTGTATTTATCAGATAGACGTTTGCTGCTGCTTGGTAACTTATGGTATTCCCGGTATTCGGAGTTGAGTAGTAAGTATTCTCGGCCGTACCGCAGAAGTACAGGCAGTTTTCTGCGTTGTCTGCACTGATAACGCCGTTACCAACGCCCCCTTGACTGCCCACATATAACCGCCGCGCAACTCTTACGTCAGTGGCGTCAGCAGGGCACTGCAAAGCCCAGCCGCTAGTGCCTGAGCCTAATTCTAGGCCGATACTAGAATTTCCCGTGCGCAGGTGCATTGCTGTTCCGTTACAGTCCAGTATGTTCTGACTAGCATTTTTTATCGCGAAATTTGTGCTGATTTCACTGGAATTAATCATTACTTCACTTGCTTCAAAAGCTGCTTTATGGCTGTTACCGTTAAATTGGGCAGCAATCATATTCCCGTCCCAAATTTGCAATGGATAATCGCCAATAGTAGCCTTTCTAATACCTACTGATTCTAGTAGAGTGTCGCTTCCTATCTGCACGATATTCGG
>ENA-OZAN01000064-OZAN01000064.1-human-gut-metagenome-genome-assembly--contig:-NODE-64-length-47832-cov-8.725768_pt1 | contig 47832 bp, 44 predicted proteins | sample MGYA00243305_ERZ653507 | MGnify/ENA primary metagenome ERZ653507 (study PRJEB26926, sample SAMN06164915) | human gut metagenome | biome: ENVO:00009003; feature: ENVO:2100002; material: ENVO:00002003... | reverse complement strand
CTTCATAATTCTATATTATTTTTATAACACATAAAGCTTTATTCAAATTATAAAATTTAAAAATACCGTATCACCAGGAAACAAGCGGCATTTTGCGGATTGGTACAAATATCAGGCTTAAATTTTTCTGCTGTTTGCTGAATTTATTCTCAATAATCGAATACTATCCCCGCCAATCAACACGCTGCTTTCCGCCGCTTTTACATCCTGTTTTCCGCTTTTGGCGCAATCCGCCCGAACTCTTGTACAACTCCTGCATATTCTGATAGAAAGGAGTTGAATCAGATGCTTTGGAACGACGCCTCAAAAATTTACGCGAAAAAGATTTTAAACGACCGCCCGAACGCTGTCGCTAAAATAAAAGGCTCCAAAAAATACGCCTCTATCAAGGGTACCGTATCGTTTTACCAAACGCTGCGCGGAACGCTCGTCGTCGCGGACATCGCCGGGCTGCCTGTCGACCGGACGAAGTGCGGCAATTCCATTTTTGCAATGCATATCCATGCCGGAGGCTCCTGCACCGGCAACCAGGAAGACCCGTTTGCCGACGCGGGCACGCATTTTAATCCTGAAAACTGCCCGCACCCGGAACACGCCGGCGACCTTCCCCCTCTTTTTTCTGACAACGGGTACGCATGGTACGCAATGCTTACCGACCGGTTCAGTATAAACGACGTTATCGGCAAGACGGTAATCATCCACGCAAAGCCGGACGATTTTACCACACAGCCGTCAGGTAATTCAGACGGCAAAATTGCCTGCGGTGTTATCAAAAGATGAGCGCCCGCAGCAGGACGTGCCGCGGCAGCCGGCATATTTAAAAAAGAGTATGAGAAATTGGAATTCTCATACTCTTTTTAAACTATGATGAAAAACAGCGGCTTTACGGGTTACAGCCAGTTGTCGCCAAACTGTTTTTTATACTGGTTCGGCGTACAGCCGTATACCTTCTTGCATAGGTTGATAAAGGACTTGACGTTTGCAAAGCCGTTTTCAAGCGCGGCATTGGTAACGGTGTCGTGGTTATAAATCATATCCTTGAGCGCGTATTCCAGCCGCACACCGTTTAAGTATTGGGTAAAACTGCTTTCTGTGATGTTTTTAAAGTATTTGGAAAAATACGAAGGCGTCAGCCCCACAAGCGCGGCAATGTCGTTGAGCGTGATTTCCTCCTTATAGTTCTGTCCCATGTATTCAATTGCTTTCTTCGCGTAAATAAAATTTTCCTGGACATTCTGCGGATATCTGTTCTGCTTATGAACGGCGCATTCACATAGCAGGGTATGGTAAATATCCAGAAGCCGGGCGTTGATTTCCAAATCGGTATAATCGTCTTCCCCGCGGGATTGGTCCAGGTCGATTATCCTAAGTACGTTTTCCTTGATTTCTTTCTTCGCCTGCTCGTTATTTTCGACCTCGAACGCAATGCTGTCTATCTTTCTGCAGTAATTGCGCATAAATTCATAGGAAAGCAGGATAACAAAATACTGGTAAATGGTGTCTTTATCCGGCACCGACGTCACATGGATGTCCTCGCTGTTGACAAAATAAAATTCCCCGTCGTTGATGGTTTGCTCCTTCCGCCCGATTTTCACATGCATCGTACCATGAATCATATAAACGATTTCCAACTCCTTGTGCCAATGCTGCTTTGTGTTGCAGCGGTAACCGGGCTTGTCCTGCATTAAAATTTTTGCGGGCAGGTTTTTCTCGTACTTAACCGATTCAAATGAATACTTCATATAAACTTCTCCCTCTCTGATTCCCTTCATAACACGTATCATGCTGAAAATATCCCGTACAGCCGCAATCCAAATAATAGCTGCGGCTAAATACTTCCCCTTGATTTTTGCCGGACATTTCAATCCTTTAGCGGGCGGATAAAGGCTATTTTTATTATAACAGAATGCAAGCAGCCAGTTCAACCTAAAAAGGCGGTTTCTTGTCAATTCATTTTATATCTGCGGCGCGTCCGCATAACAAAAACGAAGGCGGTATTTTCCGCCTTCGTTTTTGTTGGTATATCCGAAATAGCCGCAGTAGTTATTTGGAAAGCAAATCAGTAATGGCTTTTGCCGCGTTGTCTACGTCCGACTGGGAAACGGAGATTTTATCCGGGCTGTAGGACGTCTTGTTATAAACGGCAAGCGCCGCGTCGATGGCAGCTGCCAGTTCGTCAGAAGGAGCAGCTTCCTTCTGCGCGTTGGCAATTGCCTTATGGAGCGCCGTATAATCAACGAGGTTTTCGTTGTTTTTATAATCGTAGCGTTTGCTGGTAAACCACGCGTCGCTGCTTACAGACGCGGTCATGTTATATTTGCCGGAACCGTTGAGGAACATGACTTCTACAGATTCCTGAGTCGTCTTAATGGTGTAGGAATACCATCCGCCGTATCCGTCAGCAGACCCTTCGAGCGCCCCCAGGTCGGTCCTGTTTTCAACCAGCTCCATGTCGAACGTCTCATCGCCGATTTTCACCTGCGGGACGTAGTATTCCGTACCGCGCATATCTTTAAAGTACACGGTTATTGTTTTTTCCTCGCCGGGCTCGGCCGGCTGAGACGGCTCGGTCGGTGCGGAAGGCTCAGTCGGGGCTTCTGTGTACTTCTGCCAGGAACCGGCTGAGCTGGAGGTCGCGACATACATATCGTTTTCACCAATGCTTACTGCCGTCTTCGGGAAGGAATTCCACACTTTTCCGGTCGCTGAATCTACACGGTTAAAGACGACCGTATCCCAATCCTGCGGAATACTGGCTGTGTAGAGCTTACCGCTTTCGTCCGGCGCTGCAATGATTTTCTTGTCGCCGTTCTGCGCAAAAATAACGGCGCCGGCGTCTCCAAAGTCCCAGGTTGTTTCATTTTTGAGATAAATGTTCTTGTGCGCAACACCCTCAAATTCCGCCGAATCGTCCTTTGTAGGATCGAACGGTTCCTCAGATGGGTCGGTAGACTGTGAAGGCTCAGTCGGCTGCGACGGCTCTGTAGGTACGGAGGGTTCAGTCGGCTGTGAAGGCTCGGTCGGCTGTGAAGGCTCGGTCGGCTGTGAAGGCTCGGTCGGCTGTGAAGGGTCGGTAGGCTGTGAAGGCTCGGTCGGGGCTTCCGTGTACTTCTGCCAGGAACCGGCGGAGCTGGAAGCCGCAACATACATATTGTTCTCACCGATACTGACGGCCGTCTTCGGGAAAGTATTCCATATCTTGCCTGTTGCGGGGTCTACACGGTTGAAGACAACCGTATCCCAATCGGCTGGAACGCTTGCCGCCCAGATTTTACCGGAATCATCAGCCTTTGCGATGATTTTCTTGTCGCCGCATTGTGCGAAGATAACGGCGCCCGCGCTCCCAAAGTCCCAGGTTGTTTCATTTTTGAGATATACGTTCTTGTGTGCGACGCCCTCAAATTCCGCTGAATCGTCCTTTGTAGGATCAAATGGTTCCGCCGGGTCTGTCGGGTTTGTCGGATTGGATGGGTCTGGCTCAGCTCCCTCAAATTTTGCCCAGTTGCCTGTCGTGCTGCCTGTTACACAGTACATATCGTTGTCCCCGCGTGCCGCAACCGGCGCGAATGCGTTCCATACCTGCGTGGTATCGCTCGGGTTGACGCGCAGGAAAATAATGCTATTGTAGTTGTCTTGGATTGTAGCGGACCATGTTTTGGAGCCGAGATAATTGAGCGGTACCCTTTCGCCACCGTCACACTGGACATAAAGCAGCGCGCCGTCCGTCGTAATATCCCACGAAGTCTGGTCCTGCAGATAAATCGTCATCGGTTTGCCGGGTTCCGTCGGCTTTTCGGGGCCGTCCGGGTCATAGTCGGACCATGTGCCATAGGCCTTTTGTGTTTTCTCGCCGCCGACAATCCTGTAAATTTTATTGAAGCCCGCGAACTCCAAATCCATCGTCTGGTACGTGCCGGAGCTAAAAATCAGGTTAAATTCCAGCGTGGTTTCGAGAATTTCGCTGTCGGAAACCGTAATGGAATAAATGTTGTCTTTCACCAACTGCATCTTTGTGCCGGGCCATACGCCGAAATATGCGTCGCCCCAGGTATAGAAATTAGCATCCTTCCAGGATTCGGGTTTTTCAAAGTAGATAACGCCGGCTGTCGTGTGGTATTCCTCCCACTGGCCTGTCGCGCTGTCCGTGTTTTCGCCATCCGTCACTTTGTACTTCTGGTTAAAGCCGTTAAACGGGATTTCAATTGTCTTACAGTCTTTGCCATTGCTGAACACAATTGAAAGCGGGTCTACGGGCTTTGTCGGCTTGCTGCGCTTTTCATCGATATGGTACGGGTTGCCCATGCCGGCAATATATTTTTGAATCTCCAGGACATCCTTGATATTTGCTATGCCGTCGCCATTTAAATCGGCTGCCAGAAGCTGGTCTTCCGTCAGGCTAATTTTCTTCGCGGCATATTTTTGGATTTCAAGAACGTCCGCAACGGAGGCCTTTCCGTCCCCGTTTAAATCGCCGACGATGTACTGGCCATCCGGCTTTGTCATTTCGCCCGCGTAGTCACGCAGGGTGATAGAATAAATGTTGCCGTCAACGTGTTCCATCTCTACGCCCGGGAACTCGCCTATAGAAACGGCGCCCGTCGTAAAGGCATAAGGGGTTTCCCATGTTTCAGGAAGCTCGAAAAACACCTTTCTTGCATCATAATCCGTAAAGTCCTTCTCGGGGGCTTCGCCGTAGCTTTCGTTTAGTACGTCCGTAATAAAATCATGGATAAAGGTATTGTCCACCTTATCGGAGGAGCAGAAATCCCATGCTCTTGCGCCCGCCGCGTACAGCGGAACATCTGCTCCCGTATGGTTGCCCGTGGAGAAGAGCGCATTGGTCAGGTCGGAAGCGGCAGCGCCGTCCGGTACCTTCAGCCCGCCCGTTTCGTGGTCGGCCGTGACGAGCAGGAGCGTGTCAGGATGCTCTTTGACGTAATTGTTCGCAACGTCGATGGCCTCGTCGAATACAATCATTTCCTTTAGCATTTTGTCCATTTCGTTTTTATGGGCATAGGAATCGATATCCGAGCCTTCTATCATGGCAAAAAAGCCGTTTTCATTTGTTAAACGGTCCAGTCCCGCCTTAGTCGTATCAGCAAGCCTGGGCTGGTCGTCTGCCGTTATATAAGAGGTATGGAACGTGCCGAGAATATTTTTGGATGGGTCAGCCGAGGCGACGGAAGCCAAATCGTTCACACGCACATAGTTGTTCGCCTCGATTGCCTCTTCCCTGTTATCGAAGTATGAGCCGCCTCCGCCAAACAGGACGTCCGCCTGCAAAAGCAGCTGCTGCGCGGCAATAGAGTTATAGGAATAACGGGCCGAGACATGCGCCGTAAAGCCAGCCGGGGTTGCGTGCGGCAGTACCTGCGTAACGATGACGCCCGCCTTGAGCCCTCTTGCCTTGGAAAACTCTATGAGGTTTTCCTTCTTCGTGCCGTCGGCAATCATACCGACCATATTGTTGTTTGTTTTATAGCCTGTCGCCATGGCGGTTGCGGCAGCCGAGCTGTCGGTAACGCCGTCGTTTGAATATGTAGTGACCATTGTGGAATAGGGCAGCGTCTGCATTACAAGCTTGGAGCCTTTGTAAATCTCCCCGGCCTTCGCCTGCTCCGCGCCCATGCCGTCGCCAATCATCAGGATAACATTTTTCACCTTGTAATAATCGAGCGTGCCGCCGTATGTGGTTACGCCGGATTCAGTGGTTTTGTCATCCGCGTCAGGCAGGAATATCTGCCCGTCCTCATAGCCCGATATATCCTGCGTGCGCTCATTTGCTCCGTTGGAAAAATAAACGTCCGCCTTGCTGTCCGGAAGCTGCGCGCAGTATATGCCGTCCTTGTCTTTTACCTTTTCTGTTGCAAGCGCGCCGGCTGCCGTATATGCGCTTATCTGCTCCCAGCCGAGCGTATTTCTGAAATATAACGTTCCCGCGCTTTCGGGGATGTCCTGAGCCGATGCCATTACGCCGCATACTGAAAACATTGTCACGACGATTGCAAAGGTGAGCATCCAGGAAAGCAGCTTTCCTACTTTTTTCACTCCAAAAACCTCTCCTTCTAAAATTAGGTAGGCTATTTTTTTATTTCCGCGAAACGGCAATAAAAACACCCAAATTACCGCCGCCTGCCTGTTGACATTGCTTCCCATAAAAAAATAGCCTATGCTTTCATTATAAATAAATTCCCCTGATTTGATATGCTTATTTCATCTATTTTATTGTTGTTTTTTATGTTTCGACCGAAAACAAGCGGTTTTTGGCATTGTTTTTATGTCATTTTTTGTGTTGGATATGTATGAAAAACAAGCCATTTTTTTGGCCTAATAACGCTTGCCCCCATAAAATGGAAAACAGCCGCCCTTCCATTAACAGAAACATGGAAGGGCGGTTACTATTTATGGCGCGTACGCGCGCTTGTTTAACGGTTGAGCAGATAAACGCCCAAATTCAAATATCCGGCGAAGGTCACCCACAACAAATATGGAATCTGCAACAGCGCCGCTGTTTTATTGATTTTCGAGAATGCGATTATCATCGCGAGAATCAGCACCCACAGAATAACAAGCCAGATAAACGCGAACAGATATGCCTGCATGTTAAAGAAAATCAGGCTCCAAACAAAATTAAAAACCAGCTGGATTGCGTAAAGAACAAGGGCTTTTGTTTTGTTCCGGTCATCTGAAACAAAAATCAGATATGAGGAAATCCCCATCAGGATAAACAGGATGGTCCAGACAATTGGGAAAAGGAAGCCCGGCGGCGATAGCGGAGGCTGGTTCAGGTTTGCGTAAACATCCATGCTTCCCATAGTCAGCAGCGCGGACAGGCCGCCGACCGCAAGCGGAATCAAAAGGCATATAATGAGCGGTTTCCATTTAATCTGGTGCATTGTATCATCTCCTCACTTTAGTCTATGCCGCAAATGAGCGCGATATGTAAAACAGGCGCACGGAAAAACCGCGCGCCTGCCTGCAATATGCTTTATTGTTCGTCTTCCCCGCCGGGGCCGTCGCGGCGCTCCCTGTCGTCGGTAAACGCCTTTGTACTGTTTTGGGATGTCCATTGGTTGTTGCCCGCGTCCTTTTCGTTCTTTTCCCAATGAAATTCATCTGAACGCGGCGTATTCTGCTGTTTTTTATCCTCTGGCATACAATCCTCTCCTTTGGCTTTAGCTTACCCGTTTCTGATTGGTTTATTAGCCGTCCAGTCAAAAATCCAAGCCAAGGGAAATTAGTAAGCACGCGGCGCGGGCAAAATCATCCTATCCCAGCCTTCAGCCGCAGCATTTTAAAAACGTCCTCCAGCTGTTGCCATGTCAGCACGCGGTAATGAATCCAGCCGCCGCTTCCGCAGGGGTATTTATTGTCTATCAGCTTTTTCGTTTCCAGCAGGGCTCCCTCATACATTTTATCAAATTGGCTGTCAGCCAGCCTCAGCATAACCGTAAAAGCGCCATTCTCCGCAAAAATGTCGCAGAGATGCTTTCTTTTTAAAGAATATTTCAACCCCCAGCCGTAGTGTTTCCCATAAGGAAAGCGCATTTCTTTTTCTGCGTGCAGTTGATTTATCAAAAAATCGTCCGCTTTTTCAAGCAGCGCTTTCCTTTCTCCGCAGTATTCTGTAAATTCCTCGTAGGACGGCTGTGTTTGCCCGTCCAGCATTCTTTCGTACATTATGTTATCCTCCGTTCGTGACGAAAGCATTTCTTCCCACCGCGTATATACTGCTTCCACTTGCAGCAATCATTTAAATGCAGTATGACATGGCGCGTTGGCGGCATGAGCAGTAACCCCGCTACATCTTTTTTGCCCCAATAATCAAGAAGCCACAGTGATTTTTCCTGGTTAGCCACTCCGCCGGCCTGCTTAATTGCCTCAAGCCCTTGCGGAGATACCTTGCGCTTTATGCCGTCTGCAGAAAGCGATTTTACAATATCGCGTGTCCTTCGCCCAACAGCATTTCGATACGCAGCAAGTTCTTTCAGGTCCAGCTGGCGGCTCAATTCCATAATCTCATCATCTGATAATGCATTCCCCGTGTCAGAAATCGGCGCGTTAAGGCGTCTTTTCCATTTGCCGTCAAACAGCTGCTCCCCACCGGCAGCAAGAATGCCCATTGTCAAATCTTCAATTCTCGCTATATGCCATAATACCCATGCAATTGTTTCATCGGTTGAGGTTGGCATAATACTGTATTCGTCAGGCGTAAGGTCATTGAGCAGATAATCGACTTCATTTTTTTCAGTACCTGTCATCGAGGATAAATGCAGCCTGGAATGTATTTCAAGAAACAGCCGCTTGGCCCGCTCAAGCTGGTCCGGCTTGCGAATCGCTGCATTTAATTCCTTGTGCAGCCCACTTAGGGCGTCCCCAAAATATTTCATCTTATCAGCCCCTGCTTCGTACGTTTTAATATCTCATTCACCCGCCGGGGAGCATCGGCTGGCAGACGGGGCAAAAATAGATATTACCGCCCAGATAGCTCTGCCTTACAATTTCCGCGCCGCAGGCCGGACATGGCCGGCGCAGGGCATTCTTAGACAATACCGTATGGTAACCGCCGGGATTTCCATACAAATCTTTTTCCGTATCCCTGCCGCCCTTATCCGTCATTTCCCTTAGGATGTCCTTCACGCTGCGGAACAAGCTTTCCTTATGGCTGTCCGAAAGCAGCGAAAGCTTTGTTTTCGGATGGAGGCGCGCACGGAACAGGATATCCTGCAGGCAGCCGTTGCCAAGCCCGGGTATCCGCTGCTCCGTCGCCAAAAACGCCTTGATGCTCAGGGACTGCTTTGCTTCTGTCAAAAGCCCTTCAAAATACATTTCATCAAACATATCTTCAAGCGGCGTAGGCTTTTCAAACGCCACCCGGTAATAAAAATTATCGTTAGCCCCTTCCAAAAACGCCCAGATTCCGCCGTACATCTGAACCGTGCAGGCAAGCGAAGAACCGTCGTCAAACGCAAGCAAAAGCTGGCGCTTCTGCGGCAGCCTGCCTTCCGGGGAAACATAGCGGATATTCGCGCCGTCACCAAACAGCAGTCTTTTATCCCCCAGCAATACCTCTACTTGTCCTGCCGCAGCACGCGCGCCGGAAACGGTTTCCCCTTCGAGCAGCGCCGGGTAATCTTTGGGGTCTCCAAAATAAAACGCAAAGCCGTGCGGCGACTCATTGGCGCGGGCCTTTACAATTTGCTTTCCCTTAATGGCCTCGTTCATTTGGGCCGCTATAGTATGGCTTTCCGGCAGCTCCAGCATGCGAACCCCTCCTGTAAGCTTTTATTTTAGGGCGATGTATATGGATACTTCCTGTGTTTTTCCGTCTGGTGATGAAGTATATTGCTCAAAATCGCCCGTATACGACCGACCGAGCTCCATGCCCCAAATTTCTTCCCAGGCCTTTGCCACAGCGGCTGTGTCTCCGCTTGGTACAGCAAATACGGCGTATTTTCCTGCGGGCACGGTTTTTACAGCTATCTGCTGCGGCAGGCCGTCGGCGTCCTGCACCCTGCATCCGACTGTTATATCGTATCGCGCGCGATAATCGTTTTCATAGTCCGAATACAGGCCATATACATGCTCCCCCATGCGGTTAGGAACCGCCTGCGGCCCGCCCTGTGCAAAAAAGCTGTTCCAAAGCGAGCCGATAATCCGGCCCATCTCCGGGTCAAGGTTGCTTGTACGCGCGCTTAAGCCCGCAATCTTCATTTCTGGTAGGTTTACTGTTTCATAATGCATTGTTTCCGCCTGCTTTCCATTTTTTCTTTATTTTACAGTGGATAACATGACGGCAGCCTGTCATATTTCATAATTTCCAAGCGCTTTTTTAAGCCGCTGCTTCATTTCAGTGCGAACCCGCTCCGGTTTAAGGACCACCAGCCCCGGGCCAAATGTCAAAAGGTAATGGTAAAGCCAGTCGTCCTCGGGCATTGTAATCTGCACGAGGAAAGAGCCGTCCGGCATCAGCCGGCGGTTGGCCGACGCAAATTCGTCATAAATGCGGAAGGAAAGCTCCGGCGCGATTTTCGCCTGAACCTCTATCCGGCTGCGCGTAGGATATGTATTTTGACGGCGCTCTTCTTTTGGTAAAGCAGGCGCGCTGCGCTCAAAGCGCTCTTCGCCCAAGGTAATGCAGTCCATCCTGCTGAGCTTGAAGTACCGGTTATCCTCCCGCATCCGGCACCAGGCGTACAGGTACCAGTCATAACCACGAAAAACAAGGCGAAGGGGCACCGCCTGACGGTGCGTGGTTTTGCCGTCCGAGGCACAGTAGTCAAAGGATATTACCGCCCGCGAGAAAATAGCCTCCTTGAGCAGCGCGAGGCTTCTGCTTATCCTGTCCGACGAATCCCATGATGAGAAATCAATTTCAATCCAGTCGTACGGCCGGCCGCCAAACAGGGCGGAAAGCTTTCCAAGAACCGCGCCCGTCTGGCCGGGCTGGAGCGCGTTCATCCCGTGCAGGGCCGAAAGGATGCTGCTTTGCTCTTCCTTTGACAAAACAGATTTATTTAAGATAAAATTGTCCATCAAACGTATGCCGCCGCCCTTGCCGCGGCTTGCAAAGACGGGAATACCCGCCTGGGAAAGCGTGTCGATGTCGCGGTATATCGTGCGTGCCGAAACCTCGAACCTGTCCGCAAGCTCCTGCGCTGTTATACATTTTTTATCGAGTAAAAGATAGACGATTTCAAATAAGCGGCTGATTTGCATCCTGTTCACCTCAAAAATAAGTATAGCATACCGCTGCAGCGCGGGACAGCTCCATTTTAAACTTATATAGATAATAAAAAGGAAAACAGCCGTTATTCATCGCTGTTTTCCCACAATCCACATTGATTGCACCCGGCACTAAGATTTGTTTTTCAGGATTTCCCGCCTGATATAGGTGAAGGCTGCTTCTTCTCCCTCGTCCTTGAGCCTTTTTAGCATTTGTTCGAGCAAAGCGCGTGTTTTCGGATGCAGCAGGTAATGGTCCCGCGAATTCATATAATAATCGTAAGGGTCGCTGTTCCGGTACGCTCCCTTCCGATATGTCTTGCTCGCGGCCATACGGTCACAAAACATTTCGACCACATATTTTACCGGCATTTCCATTCCTGTCAGCGCATGGTCGCCGGTCGGCGAATAGTCAAGCCAATATTCAAGATGGTGCTTGTTTCGTCCCTTATGGTGCAGCCACGCGCTGCTGTAGCCCTTTTCCTTCCGTTCTATTTCATTCGGGCTTCGGTTTCCCTGAAAATACTTCGCTCCCACCAAAAACTCCACAGGGGAATATTTTGACAAGTCGTGCATTATCCCCTGCCGGTATAAGCCTACCCGGAAGCAGTGCATCATGACGAGCCGCTTATGATGATTGATTGTCCTCAAATGTGCAAGCCATTTAACCATGCCGTTTATCCCATCCCTTCCACCTAAATAAGTATAGCACAGACAGGTCGATTGTCCAGAGGAAAAAACAAGGGATAACATATTCAAAATAGAAACGCCCCTGCCTCAAACCCAAAAGGCAGGAACGTTTCGGTTAAAGTAAATCAGTCAATCACATAACATCAGAACGCGTCGCAGACAGTCCAATAATTCGCATCCTTACCATCCTGCACCGCAACGATTCCTATCATTCCGGCGTTGTCCGCACTGCACGCGATGTCGGGGCGATAGTGGACTTCGGGGTCGCTGAGCACTTCCAGCTTCTTTTCCCCAAAGTTCGGGCCGGACGCTGTAACCGTTACGTTAAACGTGCCGAAAAGCCCCGGCGTCTGCAGAATTGCCATCGGATGGTCCGAGGTAATTTCTCCCACCCAGTTGCTTGTCGTGTGCTCCAGCCTGATTTTCCATTTGGTCACGACATCAGGGGTATGATTCTGGCCGGAAATATACCCCCAAAACTGCGCGCCGCCTCCTGGATGAAAATCTTTTGGAACATTACATTTTTCCATATTATTTCCCCATTTCTTATAATAATTTTGTGCACATCTATATACTACTTGCTTTATTAAAAAAAGTCAATTAAATTTCGAAGGATTTAAAAATTTATTTAAAATCTTTTATTGTTAATTTCTTAACATTATATTAAGAACTTTTGGATGTACTGGAATCCTTCTATACAGATTAAGGAACTGCCGGCGAAACGCGCGGCAGTTACGATGGTACCGTATGGTCTGAGCATTTTCTTAAAACACATTCCCAGCGGACAGGCTTCTTTATACAAAAAGGAGGACGCCAAAGGCGTCCTCCTGCAGGTATCATGATTATTCATTTTAACCGCGAATCGCGCGTTTCCTGCTTCTGCTGTGCAGAAATATAAACAGCGCAGAAAGCAGGGCCAGTATTACCGCCGCTAAGAAAAAGGAATTCAAAAATGACGTAACACAGGTATAATAAAGGCTGAACAGCGCCTGCGAACGCAGCGCCAGCTTATCGATTTTATCGATTAAATAAATTAAGACAGGAACCGCAACCGTCATCAAAAAGGCTCCAAGCAGGGAATAGGAAAGATAGCGGTAGGCCCTGTGCTTCCACCTGTTTGTCGCAATGATAATAATGCCAATCAGCAGAATCAAAACGCCCGCGCCGATTGTAACATATAAAACCGGATTTAAAAGCTTATGAAAGTAACCTGCGGCCAGGCCAAGATAAGGCAGCTCAATCCTGTTGATGTAAATATCGCAGGCTTCCCTGATAAACGTATCAAGCCCAGCTTTCGCCTCATCTGAAACCTTCAGGTCATTATCCTTAATATACTGCTCCAGTTTAGTGGTCAGCGTGCTTTTGAAGGCCGTCGCATCGATTGCGGGGTCTTTACCGGAATAGAAGCTTTTGATATAGGATGAAACATTTTCCCTGAGTGTAATCTCATCCACAACTCCGGTAAAAAATGCCTCGTCGATTCCACTTGCGTTACCGAGGTCAATCAGCCCTTCCGTAATTTCGGAAGAAAGGTCGGTATAATAATTGGTATCGTTGATTTCATTCAATATAAAGTTTTTATTCAGGAATGTGGACTGTAAAATCACGAGCAGGGTAAAGAAAAAGATAAGCATGGAAAGCAAGAAAGCAAAAATTGTGTAAACCACTTTTGCGCCCTTACCCTCCTGCGACGATTTGCCCATATTCTATCCCCCTCACTTATCGACGATAATCTTTGGACCGGAAACCGGTTCGGCGTATACGAAAAACCTCTGGTTTGTCAGCCCCAGTTCATCAAAGGGATAGCATGTATACATAACAAGGTTTTCATGGTCGGCATTCAGGTTCAGAGCGGTAGGGTCGGTGCTTGGCCGCACCTCTGTACCCGTCACGCTGTAGGTAAAGTTACCGTAGCTTGTCTTGACGGTTACGATATCCCCCTCTTTCACGGTTTTCAGCCCGTTAAAATAGGTGTTGTTATGCCCGGCAATCAAAATCGTCTTACCGTAGCCCGGGATAAAACTGCCGTTAAAAACGCCTACGCCGTTTCTTAAAGAAACGCTGCCGTCCCCAAAGAAAAGGTTGACATCCTGTACAGTCGTTCCGGAAACCGTAATCTTGCCAAACATCTCCCCATAGCGCGGGTAATCGATGTCGGAAGCGTTCACCGTCTCTTTGACGTTTTTATCGTCAACCGGAACAAAGATATTATTGTACTCCTTGTTATAGTCAAGCTTCTGGTCGGCAAAAAACATGTCCGCAATTCCTATGAACGGGGACATGACCGGCGAAAGCGTAACGAACAAAAGTAAATAAGACAGTATAAAAAACGCAATAGGAAGAATTATAAAATTCTTCCTACTGTATTTCATCATATTTTTGCTCATGATAAATTACGCCCTGGATTTTCTGGTCTTCGCCAGATAAATGCCCGCGGCCGCTACAAAGAGAACAATCATAGAAGAAAGCACGATAGCAGCTGTAGCGTCGGACGCCATACCGGTGGGCTTAATCGTACCGCCGCCCGGCTTGTCGCCGCCGCCGCTGGTACCCGGCTGTGTCGGAGTAACCGGCTTAAGCGGGGAAATAGTAGCAGGCGCACTGAAAGCGACTGTTCCGTCCGGAGCAAGGATTGTAACCGTATTGTCTACAAAATCGGCCGTCAGCGTCATACCGAGCACAGCGACCGCCTTTTTGCCGCAGTCGAGGATGTAGAGCTTCTCTTCATATGTAAGCCCTGTAATATCCTTCGCGCCCGAAGCAATAAAATAATCGATACCGTCCTGAATATACCCGGTGATTTCGTCTGCTTCCTGCGCCGTCATGTCAATCGTATTGAAGTAATTCTCCGCCTGATTGACATAATCAGCAGGAATAACATACTGCTGGCCGTCTACCGTAACCGACTGGGAAAGTAAATCAAGAACTTTTTGTTCATTTTCATTTATTCCGCCTGCGGCAAAAACCGGAACTGCCATAGCAACTGTGAGCAACAGCACCAGTGCCAAGGAAATAAACTTTTTCATAATAGTACACCCCTCCGTGTAAATTCTGGACTAATCATATCATATCCGTAATTTAAAGTAAATACCTTTTTAGAAATAAATCTTGTATTTATGTTATTTTTTTGTCATTTTCAAGTGTTTTGCTGTTATTAATTATCAACTGGCAAAAATTGGAACCCAGTTTTTTGTCAATAATACCGAATCCTGTTTGAAAATCACAGCCGCGCTGGTACGAATGGGTATCGGTTCCCACAATATGGACAAGCCCCTTTTCTATCAGCTTTAAAAGCTTATGCCGCAGCGAAAAGCTTGAAAGGCTGTCCAGGTTAATCTGCATGCGGCAGCCCGCGTTGTACAGCTCCTCGAGCGTATCAGGATTTTTCATCAAAAAGCGGTAACGCTCTATATGCGCGATAACAGGGGTCACATGAAATTGGTTCACCAGCCGGTAAAGCCTGTCGCCAGCCCCGTCGGAAAAGTCGGAATCGTAGGCAAACTCAGTGAGCAGGTAGCGCGTCCCATCATAGCAAAGCCCGTCAATGGATTTATTATTAAAAATGTAATCCGTAATATACGCCTCGCTGCCGAGAATGAACGTAACCCCTTCTATTTTTTTTGAAAGAAGCAGTTCATATGCAGCCCGCCGTTTTTCGTAAAAATTTTCAAGGCTTTCCCTGTTGGAATAATAATGGGGCGTCAGCGCGATATGTGTGACTCCCTGCGACCTGAGCCTTTCTGTCAGCGCAATGGAGGTTTCCAAATCCTTTGCCCCATCGTCAATCCCGGGCAGGATATGGGTATGCAAATCATACAAGTCCGTCATGATACCCTTCCTTTCAGCAGGTTCAAGGCCGCTGGTCAAATCAGCGAGCAGACGAGGTCCCCCATCTCCTTACAGCTGACCTTAGTGGTTCCTTCTGTATAGATATCGGGCGTGCGGTGCGTTTTGAGCGCCTCGTTGACCGCGTTTTCAATCGCGTCGGCCGCCTGCGGCTGTTCGAGCGAATAGCGCAGCATCATAGAAACGGAAAGAATCGTGGCGAGCGGGTTAGCAATACCAAGCCCCGCAATGTCGGGCGCGGAACCGTGAATCGGCTCATAAAGGCCGGCCTGCTTTTCGTTGAGGCTGGCGGACGCTAACATACCGATAGAGCCGCTAATCATCGACGCTTCATCTGAAAGGATATCCCCAAAAATATTGGAGGTGACGATAACGTCGAACTGTCCTGGGTTACGTACCAGCTGCATTGCGCAGTTATCTACATACATATGGTTGAGTTCCACCTCTGGGAATTCCTTGGAAACACGGATAACCGTCTCCCTCCACAGGCGGGAGGACTCGAGCACGTTCGCCTTATCTACGCTCGTAAGCCTTCTCGAACGCTGCATCGCCATATTGAACGCAACGCGGGCGATGCGCTCGATTTCCGCAACGGTGTACATTTCCGTATCGTATGCCGCCAGCGCGCCGTTTTTTTCCGTACGGTCGCGTTCCCCGAAATAGATGCCGCCGGTAAGCTCTCTTACGACCATCACGTCGAGCGCTTTACCGATAATTTCATCCTTAATTGGGGAAGCGCCCTTGAGCGGCTCAAAGATAACCGCCGGACGCAGGTTTGCGAAAAGCCCCAGCGCGCCCCTGATTCCAAGAAGCCCCGCCTCCGGGCGCAGGTTTCCGGGAAGCGTATCCCATTTTGCGCCGCCGACCGCGCCAAGCAGGACGGAATCCGCCGCCTTGCACTTCTCTACCGTAACGTCGGGCAGCGGAACGCCGGTATGGTCAATGGCGATTCCTCCGAGATCCGCTTCATCGTATGTAACGGTGAAATCAAATTTCTCCGCCGTTTTATTGAGTACCTTGACCGCCTCATCCACAATTTCCGGGCCGATGCCGTCGCCCTTGAGCAATACGAGTTTATAGTTCTTCATCATCAAGTCTCCTGTCTTTTCATATGGTTTTATTATATTTCAGTATGCCACAGGATGTCAACAAAGAATGTAAACTACAATACAATTATTAAAATAGCCTGACGGCCTGCAAGGGCAGAAGGGAGAAACAGGACGGGAAGATAATTCCCGTCCTGTTTCTTCATTTTAAGCGTAACGCCCGAAGCTGTTAAAACCCAAGCTCGGTAATGGTCACCCTTTGTTTTCCCCGCAGCGCATTGAAATCAACTCCGTAAAGGCTTTCCATTTGAAAATTGACGGCTGTTTCGCTTATTGCGGTATCCTGCGGTACGGTGAATTCCGCAGTCATTATAGGAGCCAGCCCGTTCAAGTCAAACGGATTGGCGCTGGAGCTGTTGAAACGAATGGTTCCCGGATTCGACGCGTTATAAACAGGCGAGCCGATACGCGAAAACTCAATGGAATCCTCATTGAAAACTACCGCGCCGGAATTGTAGGAGACTGTACCCTGAAGGCCTGCGACCGGGGCGGAAGTACAGCTGTATTCCAGCGTATACCGGAAGGCAGCCCCCTTATGGTATTCCTGCCCGTTAATCCTAATCAGCGGCTTGTTCATAAACAGCTGGATTGCCGTTACATCGGCAATATTGATTACGCCGTCCCGGTTGAAATCCGCCAGATAAAGCTGTGCGCCGGAGAGCGATTCGTCGTCGGCGAGATATTCCTGTAGATAGGTAACGTCCGCGTTGTTGATATAGCCGTCCATATTAACGTCGCCCAGCTTAAAATCGGCTTTTTCCAGATACCATTTCTGCGCGTCCGCGTTTGACGAATCAAAGGGCGCCCATTCCAGCAAGACGCCCGTACCCTGCGCCGGAACCTGCAGATACCGTGTAACATAATCGGATGTAAGCATGCTTGTAATGTAGAACGAGCCGTCGTTCAGCTGTGAGGCAACAATTTTATATTTCGGGTTGCTTGTGCCGGTGGTCAGGGTAACGGACGCTTTGTTGGAAGCAGAATCGACGGTTCCCTGAGTCAGCCTATAATCCTCAGGCAACGCGCCGCTGTACATATAATAATAAAAGTCGTAATCCGAAATTTTAATTGTCCATAGCTGGCCCAGGTTGTTTTTGGAAAACGTATCCTTATATACGGTCTGCCACGGCGCGTTTACGGTAGCGTACATACCGGTCGCTTTATTACGCAGGTAATAAATGCCCTCCTCAGCATCGTACATTGCGCGCGTGCCAGCCTGCCCAGCTTCCAACGCGCTGTAGCTTGCCGGGATACAAACCATTGCCAGAACGAGCAAGACGCAAATAACAGCATTCATTCTTTTTTTCATCGTTTTTTGCTCCTTATTTTGTTTCAATTTTTTTACGCAAGACAGTCAGCGTTAAGCACTCAGAACGCCTTGTCTGACTACTTAGTCAGCGTTTCCACTGTTTCGGTCTGCGTGCCCGTATATTTGTTTACCGCCAGGTCAGAAAATATCAAAGCAATTGAAATTGATTTTCCCTAACAGTTTTGGTGTTTACAAGCAGGTTTCCACCGATAAAGCATTCGATGTATTCTGCATCGAGCTCCAGCAGCTCGGCAGGATGATACATAACACTTCCCTGTATGGAATTCACGGTTGTGCCGCAGCCGTAGCTTGCCTATATTTGCCCTTTGTTCCCTTTTAGAAGAGCTGTCCGTTGATTCTGGCAGTTTTACCCGCAATAAACATTTGTATTGCTGCAGCATCGCGAATATCTACTACACCGTTACAGTCGAAGTCAGCAAGTAATATCTGCGCGGCGGTGAAGGATTCGCAGGCAGCAAGATACATTTGTATTGCTGTCGCGTCCCTGATATCCAAATAGCCGTCCATATTGGCGTCGCCCAACACATAGCCGGCGGGTTCCAGATACCATGAATGGTATTCGATGCTCATAGTGTCGAATGTATACCACGAAAGAAGGGAGCCGGACGTGTTGGATTTATCTGGGACTTCCAAATATTTTTCAAAATCCATCGCCTGTTTTTTTCCGCTTATGTAACAGGTACCGTCTGTATTTTTTGACACAGAAACGTTAAATGCACCGTCGGAAAGCATACTGGCAGCCGCCCTGCTCGATGTCGTCTGCAGTCCCTGAGCCAGATAACAGGAAGCGTCCAACAAGCCATTTTGTACATTATAATATCCATCGTCGGCAGAGCGCTTAATGACCCATATCTGATTATTTCCGCCGGTGAAGGGCTGCTGCCTGATGTTTTGTGTATTTTCCGTATCGACCGAAGCATACAGTCCGCTGCCCTTGTTTTTCAAAAAATAAAGTCCTTCTTCCAATTGCGCGGCAGTGGATTGCGCACTGCCGGATGGCTGTGTTCCCTGTGCGCTGACGCCGCAAAACGGCAGGCACAGCAATACCGCAGCTAGTAAAATCGATAGTATGGTGGTTTTTGTTTTTTTTCTCATTTTCCTTACCCCTTTTGTTTTTTATAAAACGCCCAGTATGAACAATAGACATTTTACAGCATTATTTTATCAATTTATAACCTTTTATGTGAAATTCAGTCACATAATATGTTTATAAAATAAGTAAAATATTTTTGTGTGTCGAAATTCAGGTTATATTGTCGAATTAAAATATATAGGAATTTATTATAAATTATATTGACATTTTTATAAATATATATGATAATTTTGATATAAACCATAAAAAGCCCGATATGGTATTAATAACAGAATAAGGAGGGGCGTATTAAAGGGGAGATATCGTGTCGGATGCAAAAATCTATATTTTAATCTGGAGGAGGTAAAAATCATGAATTTAAAAAAAATCACATCCTTGCTGCTGGCTTCGCTTCTGGTGGCAAGCAGCTTTTCCGCCTCAGCATTTTCAGCGGCGGAGCAGAGCAGTACAGACAGCGCGGCCATTTTGCAGGCGGATATTTCAGATGAACAGGCCCAATCGCTCGACAGCGACAACGACGGCGTACCCGACTACCTGGAGGAGCTGTATCACAGCGATAAGGATAAAGCCGATACCGACGGCGACGGCCTGAGCGATTATGCAGAAATTTATCTGCTTCATACTGACCCTGCGAAGAAGGACACAGACGGCAACGGGATAGAGGACGGCGATGAGGATACGGACGGCGACGGCCTCACAAACCTTGAAGAGCTTGCCCACAAAACAAATCCCGCAAAGGCTGATACGGACGGCGACGGCCTGAGCGACGGCGACGAAATCAATACATATAGGACAGACCCGCTGAAGGCCGATACCGACGGCGACGGCCTGAGCGATTATGAGGAAATAAAGCTTGGACTCGACCCGCTCAGGGCAAGCAGCGACGGTGTCCGTAACGACGCGGACAGGCTCTTTGCGCAAACGCTGGGAAGCGCGGCAATCGACGAAGCGCTTCTGGCGCAGGACGCGCTTCTTATCCCCTCTATATCAGCGGAGGTTCCGGGCTTCATTGACCAACGGGTCAAAGTAAGCGCGGCTGAGGAATTCCTGCTGCCGGACCAGCGCGCGGTCGTGGGAAAAGCGGTGTCAATCGATTCTTCATACGGCAGCAGCTACAGCCTGACGCTCAGCTTCAAACGCCAGGCGCTCCAAGAGGACTATGCCTCTGATTTGGTAATCTGCGCAATGCAGGACGGGAAAATCGTACCATTGGACACGCAGCCCGGCGCGCAAGCCGATACAATCCAGGCGCGTATATCCGCAGGCGGTATTTATTTTGTCCTGAAAGCGGACACCTTCCTCAATAATCTGGGACTTGCCCCGAATACCCAGGCAAGTTCAGATAACACGCAGCCTGGACAAGCCGACGTCGTCTTTGTTGTTGACACGTCTTCGTCCGCTGGGAACGTATCAGGCCGGATTGCGCAGTATCTCGATACATTCTCCGACCGTCTGTCGGACGGCGGCAGCATCGTTCCCAACTTTGCGATAGTCGGCACGGACGGGACCGGCGCGCGGATTTTAAAGAACGGCCCGTCCAACTGGTTTACCGACGCTTCTGAACTCAGCGCAAAAATCGCGGAACTGAACCGCGCGGAAAAAACTCCGGACGACGCGCTTGAAGCGGCCGGAAAGCTAGATTACCGCAGCTCGGCCGATAAATTTGTCGTCTTGGTGACCGATTCCGGCTTGCAGCTGCAGGGCAAAAGCCCGGCCGCCGCAATGAAACAGAAGATTGAGCGCTTCTCTGAAAAGGGGATTTCCGCAAGCGTTATGACTACGCCGAGCAAAAACGCCTCTTATAAGGAGCTTTACCAGAAGACAGGCGGCGCCTACGCAGACCTCAGCGGAAATATGCGTACGGAAATTTCTTCCCTTGCCGGCCATATGGCGGACGAGGTAAACGACGGCTGCTGGGTAATGCTCAGCAACTACCAGTCCGTCAAGCTGGACGGCCCTGTTTCCGCTTCGAACAAAATCGATACGGACGGCGACGGCCTGAGCGATTATGAGGAGCTCGGCGCTTTGGAGCGCAGGGACCTTTCCGCATTTTCAGATGACGCAGGACAGGAAAGCGCCCTGGTTTACACCACGCTTTCAAACCCGGTTGCCGCCGACTCCGACTACGACGGAATCGACGACGCGTCCGATCCGAAACCGCTGGACAATACGTTCTCTGGTACGCTTACAACAAGCCAGGCGGCCTCTACCGTCAATTATTCCATGGATTACCGCAGGTTCTTTGCCAATAACGAAACCTACAGCCAGCCGCTGAGTACCGTTTCCTCGCTGTGGTCGTCCGTCATTTACGACGGCGTCACGCTCAACGTCGGCGGGTCGGCAAAGGCTATCGCCGCCTTGATGCAGTATCACGGCCTGAAGGATGTAAAAAGCTATAAGCTTGCTAATTCATACAGCGACTACCACCTTTCCGAGCTTGCAATCGGGCACAGGACCGTTTCCTATAACGGAACGGAAAAAGAAATAATTTCCGTATCGGTGAGAGGCACAAACGGGACGCTTCAGGAATGGTCGAGCAACTTTGACATCGGCGACCCGAACGAATCGCCTCAGACGGCAGACTGGACTGTGAAAACAAATCACAAAGGCTTTGATATTGCCGCGACAAGGCTGCTCAATTACATTAATACCTACATCCGCAGCTATACGTCTTCCACTTCAAACAAAGTTCTTTGGGTAACGGGCCATTCCCGCGGCGCGGGCATCGCCAATATCCTCGGAGCGCGCCTGCAGAACGCAGGATACTACAACTATACGTATACCTTTGCGGCGCCTAATACCACGACCGCCTCAAACACGGCGAACTACAAGAGCATCTTCAATGTCGTTAACACAGACGACTTCGTCCCGTGCCTGCCGATGACGCAGTGGGGCTTTAAACGGTATGGCAGGACAGCGAGCATAAGCGTTGCGAAAAATTATGAGAAGGAATGGGAAGCGCTTGTCTCCAAGTTTGACTATAACCCCGATACCTTCGGTATGCAGAACACTGTCAACGATATTGCGGCAGTCGCTACAGGCAGAAGCGACTGCTACCGTTACACCTGTAAGTGCCACGGCGACGGCAGCAACGATACCATTACCATCATCAACCGCGGCATGTCGGAATCGAGCCGGGAGAAGGCAATCGCAAAAATCCCTGTCAACGCGCTTCCGCACTGTATTATTACCCGTTATAACGGCGGATTGATTTCCGGCTGGGATTTTGAGGTCTGCCAGTCGCCCAGCTACTTCATGCAGCTTCTCGCGGCACAGATGTCCGGTGAAATCAACGCATACCGCTTCGCGGTCGAGCTGAATATTGCGAAGCGTTATGAAAAGGCAAAAACCAGTATCATCGCTTCCGCAATCGGCGGGCTCGCCCACCCGCACTGGCAGGAGACGTATTACCTCCTGTCCACGCACATCAATTCTTCCAACTTCTAAACGGAAACCGCAGCCCTTGCCCTTGGGTAAAGCGGCACAGCCAAGCCGGCTGTGCCGCTTTTTTGCCTTGTCAAGCCTGTACTTGACCGCTGGAAGGTGGTAAAATAAAGAAAAATCCAGCACAGGAGGAATAAAATGAACGCAGCTATATCCGGCAGGAGGAGCATAAGAAAATACAAAAGCATACCCGTGGAACGGGAATTGATTGAACAGGTTTTACAGGCAGGGCTTTACGCTCCCTCGTCTAAAAACCGGCAGCCCTGGAAGTTTATCGTAACCTCCGGCAAGGCAAAAAAAGCTTTGCTCGGCGCAATGCAAAAAGGGCTGGACAGGGAGAAAAGCAAAGAGGCGCTGCTGCCGGGCAGCAGGCAGCACCTGGGCGGCGCGGCGCACACATTGGAAATTATGGAGCAGGCGCCAGTCGTCGTCTTTGTAATAAACCCGCTGGGAATCGGCCTGTATGAGACGCTTTCACCAGAGGAGCGCGTATACGAAATCTGTAACGCGCAGTCTGTCGGAGCGGCGATTGAAAACATGTCGCTTGCGGCGGCAGATTTGGGACTCGGAAGCCTTTGGATTTGCGACACCTATTTTGCTTACCGGGAGCTGAAGGACAGCCTGAACACACAAGGGGAGCTATTTGCCGCCGTAGCGCTCGGCTACGCTGATGAAGCGCCTCCGCAAAGGCCCAGAAAATCATTGGAAGAAGCCGCCGAATGGAGACTCGGCGAAACAGTATAATTCAAAGCCGTACCGCCCGCGCCGGAAAACGGCGCAGAAGGAATTATGAACGGTTTGAAAAGTTTTTGCCTTTCGCCCCAAATCGCCGTTTCTCTACTTGAACCGCCGCTGCTGCGGTGTTATGATAGGGTACGTTATCAAACAGAAAAAGGAGACTTGCCCTGATGATGTGGAGATTTCGGGAATTGCTTGCCCGCTTTATGTACGGGCGGCACGGCATCGACCAGTTTTCCGTCTTTTTAATTGTAGTTTATCTTGTAATCGCGCTTGCGAGCCTGTTCACCAGAACGTATATTATTACAATCCTGGAACTGCTTCTGCTGGTTTATTTTGCCTTTCGTATGCTGTCGCGCAATACGGTGAAAAGGTCTGCGGAAAACGCGCGGTTTTTAAAAATCTGGAGCGCAGTTTCTTCGTGGTTTCACAGGGCCTCCGCACGTATCAAGGAATCTCGCACAAGAGTTTACCACAAATGCCCGAACTGCAAGGCGACGCTTCGCCTGCCGCGCCGCAAAGGAAAGCATACGGTAGCCTGCCCCAAATGCGGGAAGGATTTCCAGATGAAGGTTTGGTTCGGCCCGTCAAAAAAATAATATTTTAGTTTCTATAAAAAGAGGCTCCGCTGCCAATGCAGCGGAGCCTTTGGTTTTACACGTTTACATCAGGTGCGTATCTTCAATGCGCTTTTCAAAAAATTCATTGAACCGTATCAGCGGCCTGCGCAGCAGCAAACCCAAAACCAGGGCAAACGGTACAAACGCCAGAAGCTTCAGCAGGTCGAACCAGTAATCCGCGCCGTAGGGTCCTGCGACAGCCTCGCGCATGGCGTTGATACCGTATGTAAACGGCAGGAACGGATAAACGCCCTGGAAAAACTCCGGCACGACCTCAACCGGGAAGGTACCGCCCGCCCCTGCAATTTGAATGACGAGGAACACAACGGCAAGCGCCTTGCCAATATCGCCGAACGATACCGTTAGCGTATAAATGATTAATGTAAATACAAAGCTTGAAACCCAGCCCGCGAGCATAAACAGCATCGGCTGGGCGCACTGAATCTGCAGGAAGAACAAATCGCCCAGGCAGATAATTGTCGACTGTATCAGGCCAATACCGAAAAACAGCAGGTACCTGCCGATATACGTGGAGGACGGGGAAAGCTTTTTCAGCTTTTTGTCCTCGTCGACACGCACCTTCAAAATCGCGACAAGTACGATACCGCCGACCCAGATAGCGAGTGTAGAGTAGAACGGCGCCATAGCGGAGCCGTAATTTTTAATCGGGTAAACGGACTTTGTCTTGATTTCGACCGGGGATGACATAAACTCGCCAAGCCCCTTCGGGTCATGGGTAATCAAATCAAGGATTTCCGGAAGCCTGTTATCCGCCTCCAGGCCGTTGATTTTATCGATGGTCTTTTGAAGCTTTTCGCTGCCCTTTCCTAAAAGCGCGCTCGTTTTCTCAAGCGTTTTCTTTAAAGAAGCAAGCGAGGTGCCCGCACTGTCGAGCGCTCCATCGATTTTCGGCATATCGCCGCCTACCGCCGTCAAAATCCCGGCAACGTCCTGCATTGTGCCGTAAAGCTTATCGGCGGCCTTGTCGATACTGCTTTTTGCCGAGGTTATATATGTGGATTTGATATCGTGGAATGAAGATTTGCTGTCAGAAAGCATGGCGTTGATTTCGTTTTGCAAATCGGCCGGCAGCTTTCCCGTACTGCGGATTGTGCCAGCCGCCGCCGTAAGCTTATCGATGATTTTCTGCTGCTTTGCGTTTTCGCTTTCCAGCTTAGAGATAAGCTTGCTGTTGTCGATACCCAGCTTGTCGGAAAGCTGCTGCAATATACCGATAATTTGGTTGTTCATGGAAACAATGGATTCATTGAAAGTAACCGCTTTTTCAAGCTTTGAGGCGGCAGAATCCGTATCGGTTTTTAAAAGCGCAAACGCTTCCTTCACCGTATCGTCTGCGGAGGTATAGATGGAATCCATTGAATCGATGATTTCCCCCAAAGCGGCGGAAACCTGCTGTGTCGCGGCTTTTGAAGCGCCGACCGCATCTTTTACGGAGTCGTTTAAGCCACCTGCCCCGTCCAGCGTTTTGGAGATACCGGGCAGAAGCTTTTGATTGGCTTCCAACAAAGCGTCCATCGAATCGACCGTATCGCAAAACGCTCCGATAGAGGTCCGGAAGCTCTCGATGTCATCCTGCGCGTCCTTGAGGGAATCCGTAATTTTCCCGACGATTTCCCGCTGCGTCTGCCCCATGTCGTCTGTTGTCGCGTTCAATATTTTTGCAATGCTTTCGGTTATCACGCTGATAAAGCTGCTGTCTACTTCGCTCTGTATTGCAGAAATTCCCTTGTCCGTAATTTTGGGCGCAATCGCGTTTTTCTTTTCGTTGACGTAATATTCTATTTGCGGGCGCTTCAGCTCGCCCGTGACGATGCTCGTCAGGTTTGCGCTGAAATCCTCCGGAATGACGACCGCCGCGTAATATTTTCCGCTTTCCACACCGTTTTTGGCGTCGTTTTCGTCGGTAAATGTCCAGCCCATCTGTGTATTCTGCTTGAGGTTTGTGACAATTTCATCGCCGCCGTTAAGCTCAAGCGCGTGGAGGCTGAAGCCCCCGTCCTTATTGACAACCGCTACCTTGATACCGTCGGTGCTTCCGTACGGGTCCCAGTTCGCCGCGATATTGAACCATGCGTACAGAGCGGGAATCACGCTGATACCGATGACAATGACGAGCGCAATCGCATTGCGCGACAGACGTTTTAAATCGCGTTTGAATATTTTAAATACATTCTTCATGCTTTCGTTTCCCCCTGCGTACAGCTTGATTCCTTGCTTTCTTCCGGGCTATGCTCAGGGCCGCCCCCTGCTATAACGCCGCCCTGTTTTTCTCCGCCGCCGGCCTTCGTATTTTCAGGCGGCCGCGCCCCGTTTCTTTCACTGCCTGCTTCCGGCTCACGCCTCTCCGGCCCCACAAGAGGCTGCGGTCCCTCTTGCTCATCCTTGCCGCCGGCGACCGGCTCCTTGTCGAGCCCAAGCAGCTTCCTATACCAGTAATCCTTGTATTCCACAACAATCAGGAACACTGCGAAGGCGATAATCGATATAATCCACAGCGTCAGAAAAACCAGCTTCGATTCCAGGCTGAACATTAAAACAAGGAAAACGATTGGGATAATAAAAATACTCAGCAGCCCGTATTTTATGTACCGCGGGCGTTTTCGGCTGAATTCCCCGTATTGCTCCTGAAGCTTTTTGAAGGTTTGGCGCTCCTGGCACGTTTCCCGCCCTTTGCCCGTTTCCGAACGCTGCGCTTCCCGCTCCGCATTTTGTATGTGCGCGCGTTTTGAATGCTTGCTCAAACGACCGCCCCCATAAAATGATAATAGAGGGTACTGCCCCCTCAGAAATAAACATTATTTTAACATATCCATCCTAAAATAGAAAGGGCATTCGCCCTGATAAACTTTCGACTTTTCTTACAATATTTATGCAGTTTTAAGCCAACCGGTACACGCGCCTGTTTTTTCATTCCTGCGCGCATACTAAAGGCGGAGGGATGCTGTTTGCTGTATTTGATATCTTATATCCCGCGCCGCTTGGAAGGCGATGGGGATTCGCCGTTTATTGACAGGGTTGCAAGGCTTGGGGAAACCAAGGAGCTGTTTGAAGGCTGCGTTTTGCTCAATAGCGCTTTTACGGCAGTTGGGATACGCCGCCGGCTGATCGGGCATATACGCGAGGATGAGATTTTATTTATTACGCAGGTCTTTCAAAACCACTGCGCCGGAAAGCTCACCGGCGGGCAAAAGGAATTTGTACGCATGCATTTATGCCCCGACCTGTTCGGGCCGCCGCCGGACAAAAAGCCATACAGCTTTTAAACAGGAAAGCCCGCGGCAAAACACCGCGGGCAGATATTCACGTCTGCTGCCTGAATTCCTTGGGCGTCAGGCGGTACTTGCTTTTAAAAGCGCGGATATAATAGCTTGCGCTTGAAAAACCGGTTTTGTAAGCAATTTCATCGACAGAAAGCTCTGAGCTTATCAGGTATTCCTTCGATTTTTCCAGCCGGTAATCATTAATAAACTTAACAATCGTTTTACCCGTATAGTCCCGGAACACCTTCATAAAGTAGTTTTCATTATAATTGGCCATTTCCGCAAGCCTGCCTATGTAAATATCCTCGTCGTAGTGGCCCTGTATATATTCGATTACCCCAGTAATCGCGGACACGGTCTTATTAGCCGCCTGTTTGTGGAAGGTATAGCCTTCCCCATTGAGAAACCCAAAAAACAGCTCGAACAAAAGCCCCCGGAACCGGATTTGGTAATAGGGCTCCTTTCGTTTAAAACAGCTGTACAACCGCTGGAAGGTCCCTATAATTTCGCTGTAGTTTTTGCTGTCCGGCGTCAGCAGGAAAGGAAGGATAAGCTGCCCGCAGAGCAGGGGATGCACAAATGTCTTCTGGCAATATTCCTGAGAGGGTCCTTTTAAAATCTCCGGGTCGAACAAAAGGGAAATAAAACGGGCTGTCTCAAGCTTGTTCCCAGCGTGCTTGACGCTGTGCATAGCGCTGCGCGGGACGCAAATCAAATCGCCCGCGCCTGCGAGCAGCTCGTTTTGGTTGATACGGAACAAAACGCTTCCCGTCTGCACATAGACGAATTCCATTTCCTTATGCCAATGCAGCCCGTAGTCGCTCTGCCGGTGAAATACGCTTTCATAAAAAACGACTGGGTTTTCCGCTGTGCCGTGCTCCTTAAGCTCTCGGAAGTCGTCGTCAAAACAGCATCCGCCCGGCTGCTTCGGATTTAATTTTTTTTGTTCGCGCATGGCTTTTCACCTCACGCTGTGATTATACAACAAAAAAATAAACTTTTCCACTTACATTAAAAAAGAAAACAAATCGAATTATTTTTAAACAGATATACAAAGAGTCCTTAATATATTCGCATTCGACTATATTCGACAAAGCTCTTCAACGGAAAGCTGTAACATAAGCGCCGTAATCGATTACAGACTACTTACTGAAAGAAGGAATTGGAAATGGTTCGTAATATGAAAAAGCTCGCCTGCGGCATTCTTGCTGTAATCATGCTTTCCACACTGTGCATGGTACCGGTTGGCGCCGCAAGTGGAAGCGTGAGGATAGAATTCTATAAGCCGGCCGATTGGGCCGACTCAGTTAAAATCCATCTGTGGAACGCGGGTTCCGCCGATACCCAGTGGCCGGGGACCGATATGACAAAGCTCAATAACGGCAATTACCTGTTCGAGACATCCGTAACAGGCAGCTGCGATTTTGTCATTAACGACGAAAATGGAAAGCAGACAAGCGACCTGCACGCAGAAGGCCGCGTCAAGGTAAAGGACGATACGGTAATCAGCTGCAATCGTACGGAAGGCATTCGTATTAACTTTAAGAAACCGGCCGGCTGGTCCGACGATATCAAATACTACTACTATTACAAAAACGGCGATAAAAAAGTCTCTTTTACCGATTGGCCCGGAGAGTCGATGACAAAATACTTAGACGATTCTTACTATACAAGCATTTATGGTATAGATAACGCATGCGTTATCTTTACAGACGGCACAAACCAGTTCCCGGCGGCTTTCCAGGACGGCATTGCTGTAAATAGCGGCCAGGAGCTGATTTTCCAGGACGGTAAGTACACGGTCAACGACCATAATTGGATTCAGGCCGACCAGCCTACAAATTATTGCGTCCAGGGAGAAACCTATACCTGCAAATTTATAATGGATGAGGGCAGCCATTTCGACTTGTATTTCCGCGACCGTGCGACAGGCGAATTTATAAGACCGACCGGTGAAAAAACCTTTATCAAGGATAACTATAAGGTTACCAGCGAGTACAGCTTTAACTTCTCTGAGACTGGAGAGAAAAATCTGGACGTTCTATATTACTATCACTCTGGTTACGGCCCTACCGGGATTACGCTTAACGTCAGGGTGCTCGACCCACAGTATACCAAGGCAAACACCAGCGTGCTTTATTCCGACAAGTACGACCTTACGCTGGGAGAGGACTACGTACTGACGGCCGCCTACATTTCGGAGCTGACCTATAACTTCTATAACGACGCGGGCGAGCAGCTCACCCCGAAAAACATGTCTTATATCTATGAGGAAGGAAGCAGCTGGCCTGCATATGTTCAGTACCATTTCTCGGCCGGCCAGCTCGGCCAATACCAGAAAGTGCATCTCTACGCCTATAACTGGAGAAACCCAATCCCTCGGGACACAGGCACCTTTGTCACACTGAACGTCTGGGCAAACGCCTAACACACTTATATCATAAATAATAGAGGAGCGCCTTTCCTGCAGCAGAAGGGCGCTCCTTTTTTATATGGAAGCCATTTATATTTCTATAACCGATTTATATAAAAATGTAATCGATTATAATTATGAATATTTTATTATTTTTAAACATTCGACTGGATTCGACGTTTTATTGCGGCGCGCTCCATTATGATAAAGATGCAAGAAAGATTGAAAGTACAACCTGTATTGGTTTATAATTTTGTCTAAACTTTTTCATGATAGACCTCTTGGGACCCCCTGTTTTTTCAGGGGGTTCTTGTTGTAAAAATATAAAGGGTACAACCTTCCCGCCAGTATTATATGATAGGAAGCATTCCAAAACGTCATTCGGGCTATCGATACCCAAGCCTTCTATCAAGCACTTAAATACATTTCGCTTTATTGTAACAACGATAGCTTAAATATGAATGACCCCATTTGTATTATAAAGCAAAAGCCCTGAAACCTAAATAGGTTTCAGGGCTTTCTGTTTTGGAGGCGACACCCAGATTTGAACTGGGGAATCAGGGTTTTGCAGACCCATGCCTTACCACTTGGCTATGTCGCCGGATAAAAACGGCGCTTAATCAATATTAAGCGCCTTGTTGGAGCGGATGACGAGGCTCGAACTCGCTACCTCCACCTTGGCAAGGTGGCGCTCTACCAGATGAGCTACATCCGCAAAAAATATGGTGCCTTCGGACGGAATCGAACCATCGACACGAGGATTTTCAGTCCTCTGCTCTACCGACTGAGCTACAAAGGCAAATTGGCGACCCGGAACGGGCTCGAACCGTCGACCTCTAGCGTGACAGGCTAGCGTTCTAACCAACTGAACTACCGGGCCATTACCTGGTGGGAACAACAGGGCTCGAACCTGTGACCCTCTGCTTGTAAGGCAGATGCTCTCCCAGCTGAGCTATGCTCCCTTAAACCTCTTCGCGGTGACCTTTGCGTCATCAGCGACGGTTAATATAATACTATATCGGGGAGCGAATGTCAATACAAAATTTAAAATTTTTTTATTTTTTAGATTCGATGATTTCCTCGAGCTGTTTCTTGGTAAAACGGTAGTTTTTGTTGCAGAAATGACAGTTCGCCACTGCGTAGCCTTTTTCGTCGGCAAGGCTTCTAATCTCGTCGTCAGATAATAAACGGATGGACTCTTCTACTTTTCTTCTGCTGCATGTGCAGACATAATCGATGGGAAATTCGTCCAGCACCTCGACCTCAAAGCCATCGAGCGCCGTTTTGCAGATATCGAGCGCGCTTAAGCCTTTGGCAAGCATCGTCGTCACAGGTTCAAGCTTTGAGACATTCTTTTCCAGGCGGTCGATTGCGTCATCGCCGGCCGCGGGAAGCAGCTGGATGAGCAGGCCGCCCGCAAGCAGGACTTCACCGTCCTCCTTGTCGAGCAGGACGCCGAGCGCGCAAACAGTCGGTATTTGTTCGCTTTGCGCATAATAGCTGGTGATATCCTCCGCGATTTCCCCGCTTACGAGCTGCGTCTGCCCGAGGTAAGGCTCACCGCTGCCATAGTCGCGCATAACGTTGAGTATGCCGTGCTTGCCGACTGCCGCCGCAACGTTGAGCTTGCCGTTTACATAATGCTCCGTTTCGCAGGCGGGGTTTTCCACATAGCCGCGGCAATTGCCCCTGCTGTCTGCTACGGCAATTACAGCGCCCAGGGGGCCGCCGCCATTTATGCGAAGCGTGACAGATGCGTTATTCTGCTTGAGCTGCGCGCCCATTACGGAAGCCGCGGTAACAAGCCTGCCGAGCGCCGCTGTCGCGACAGGACTTGTATGGTGCAGCTTTTTTGCCGTGTGGACGATATTGGAAGAATCGATGGCCGAGGCCATGACGCTTCCGTCAGACGTAATACATCTTATGATTTTATCCATGAAAGTATTCCTGCCTTTTTTATTCTTTGCTGTTTTCATCCATTTATGAAAGCTTATGCGCAACATAAACGTTGCGCTGCGAATCTTCCTTTGGCTCGTCGAACGTAAGCTCCCCATAAACGGAAATGGAGCCGAAGCCAGCCGTCTCGAGCATTGCGCATAGCTCCCCGTGAGGATAAGCGCGTTCGGAAAAGCTTTCCCCGCTGCGCCGGTAAAGCGCGCCTTCGCGCTCAAAAAAATCGAGCGTAATATGGACGGTGTCCCGGTCGCGGTCAAGCGCGTTCTGCCAGACGCAGTAAACGTCCGCGGTGTCATATATAAAGGTATTGCCGCCAAGTATTTCCCTGTGCTTGTAAACGGTGTTGACGTCAAATAAAAAGACGCCGCCCGGGTTCATAAAAAGAGAAACCTTGTCAAACGCCTTCTGTACGTCGCTTTTGACTGTCAGATGGTTCAGGCTGTCAAGCGTACAGACGCAGGTGTCGATTGTGCCGTATAAATCAAGCTCCTGCATTTTCTGGCGAAGGAATAAAATGTCAAGCCCTTCCCCACACGCTTTCTGCTGCGCGATGGAAAGCATATCCTGCGAGCCGTCCGCGCCGAATATGTCAAATCCCAGCCTGCAAAGCTCAATAGTCAGGCTGCCCGTGCCGCAGGCAAGGTCTAGCGTCAGCCCGGGATTATGCCCGATGCGCCCGAGCAGCTCCGCGATATATGCCGCGCGCTTTTTGTAATCGACGTTTTGCGTCAGGCCGTCATAAAAGCCGGCAAACGCCGTATATTTTGCGCTCATTTTTTTAAATCCCCGTCCTTAATGCGCTTAAAGGCAAGCTCATAGCCGTCGCAGCCGTAAATCAGGGAACGGTTTACCCTGCTGATTGTCGCGGTGCTTGCGCCTGTCTCGTGCACAATATCGCTGTAGACGCGCTTTTCACTGAGCATATGCGCCACGACAAAACGCTGTGACATCGCCTTGATTTCCGGAACGGTGCAGAGGTCCTCGAAAAAGCTGTAGCATTCGTCCATCGTTTTCAGTGAAAGAATCGCCTTGAACAAAAAATCCACATTGTCGTCCTTGATTTTGGAGTTCATATAAAGCACCTCTTCATTTTTTGCGGCGCACCGCATTTTCATACGATAAAATTTTATCATAGGAAAGTGTAAAAGTAAAGACGGCCGCAAAGAAAATCAAATAGCCGCTGTTTCCCGGAATATACGTAAAAAACAGGCGGCTTTTTTAGAAAACCGCCTGTTTTTTCTGTTTTTATCATTTATAAATCCTTTTTGATATGCTCGAGCGCGCCCTTTTCGATTCTCGAAACCTGCGCCTGGGAAATTCCAATTTCCGAGGCGACCTCCATTTGCGTTTTGCCCTTGAAAAAGCGCAGGGATAATATTCGTTTTTCCCGGTCGGAAAGCGACGCAATCGCTTCCTTGAGCGCAATTTCATCAAGCCAATTGTGGTCGTCGTTTTTGTCGCCGACCTGGTCCATGACATAAATAGTGTCGCTGCCGTCAGAAAAAACCGGCTCGTAAAGTGAAACAGGCTCAACAATCGCCTCAAGCGCCAGGACGACATTTTCCTTTGGCATATCGAGCGCTTTCGCAATCTCCTCTACCGTTGGCTCCTTATTGTTCTGCGCCGTCATCTGCTCCTTGACCTGCATAGCCTTATATGCCGTGTCGCGCATACTGCGGCTGACGCGTATGGAATTGTTGTCGCGCAGGTAGCGCCTGATTTCGCCGATAATCATCGGCACGCCGTACGTGGAAAAGCGCACCTTCAAGGTACAGTCGAAATTATCGATTGCCTTAATCAGCCCAATGCAGCCCACCTGGAACAAATCGTCCGGGTTTTCACCGCGGTTTGTAAAACGCTGTATTACGCTGAGCACCAAGCGCAGGTTGCCGCTTATCATTTCCTCGCGCGCCTTTGCGCGTTCCTTCGGGGTTCCGTTTTTTATTTTTTCCAGCAGCTCCCTCTTTTCCGCTTCTTTTAACACCTTGAGCTTAGAAGTGTTGACCCCGCAGATTTCCACCTTGTTGTATTGCATAAAAAAATCCCCCTGACAACGCTCTTACTTCTCTGTAAGTATTGCCGTAGTCCCGGGGGTTCATGCAATTATTTTGTTTTAATCCTCCGCGTCCTCCAGAAGAAGCGCTTCGTCCTCCGAAAGCTTCGATACGCCGGAAAGCTTTTTCTGAATCTGGCGCGTACGCACGCCGACGAGCTTATCCAGCTCAGAATTAGCCTGGTCGAGCCGCTGCTGTGTAAGCGTTAAAATTTCCGCGAATTTATCAAATTCCGTTTTGACCGCACCCAATACGTTCCACACCTCTGCGCTGCGCTTCTGGACGGCGAGGGTTTTAAAGCCCATCTGCAGGCTGTTTAACAGGGCCGCCATTGTGCTCGGCCCGGCGATATTCACTTTGTATTCCCTTTGCAGCGTTTCAATCAGCCCGCGGCTTACCGCCTCGGCGTACAGCCCTTCGAACGGCAGGAACATCACCGCGAACTCTGTCGTATTCGGCGGGTCTATGTATTTGTCACGAATATCCTTCGCCTCATTTTTTAACGTCTGGATTAAATTTTTTACCGCGGACTGGATTTCCTCTTTCGAGCCGTTTTCCTGTGCGTCGAGCAGCGAAGCGTAGGTGTCGCCCGGGAATTTGGAATCGATTGGCAGGTAAATAAACCCATCGTCCTCCGCCGGAAGCTTCACCGCAAACTCTACAAACTGACGGCTGCCCTTTTTGGTGACCGCATTTTCCTCATACTGCCCCGGGGCCAGGATTTCCTTTAAAATAGAGCCGAGCTGTATCTCACCCAGTACGCCGCGCGTCTTTACATTGGAAAGGACTTTTTTCAAATCCCCCACGCCGTTTGCAAGGCTCTGCATTTCGCCCAAGCCCTTATATACCTGCTCCAGCCGGTCGCTGACGAGCGCAAAGGAACGGGTCATTTTATCCTCCAGTGTTTTTTGGAGCTTTTCGTCCACCGTTTGGCGCATCTTTTCAAGCTGTTTATTGTTATCCTCCTGGATATAACTCAACCGCTTTTCCACCGAGCTGCGGATTAGGTCGAGCTTTTGCTCGTTTTCAAGCGAAAAGGTTGTAAACCGGCTTTCCAGCTGGCTCAAACGCTGCACCTGATGCTCGTCGGATACCCGCTGGTTTTCCGAAATCATATTGCCGAGCGCATGAACCGACCCCTGCGTCATCGCGGTCAGCTCCTGGCGCAGCAGGCTGTTCTGGCGCTCCAAATCCTGAAGAAGCCCGTCTAGCCGGCCCGTTTCCCCTCTTTTTTTAGAGCCGCGCAGTAATATGATAAGCAGGACTACCGCAATACAAAGCAGCGCGGTACATACGGCGAGCAGGTAATTTTCCATTTTAAAATCCCCCGTTTTATACAGAACATCTGTTTTGATTATAGGGCCTGCCGATTCAGGTGTCAATTGTTTTTAGAAAATTCGTTCGATTGGTTGATATTTATCACCAATCATTGAAAATCCGTACCCGGTATGGTATGCTCTCTATAAAGAAAGCAATAGTTCTTAAGAAGGAGGGCGCGATATGTTTGAAGGAAAAAGGGAAGACAGGCAGCCGTCAGCCCCTGTACTGCTCACAACAGCAAGGGACGACTGCGAGCTTGGGATTATCCGCTGCCTTTTAAAGGAAAACGGCGTGCCCTTTCTCACGCGCGACAGGGAGAGCGGCAATTACATGCGTATCCTGATGGGTTCCAACATTTTCGGGACGGATATCCTTGTAAATCAGGAGGAGTATAAAATGGCGCGGGAGCTTCTGGATGGAATTTCCGCCCCAAACGAAGAATAAACGATTATAAAAAACATCCCGAAACCGGAGAAAACGGTTTCGGGATGTTTTTTATTCCGTCTGCGCCGTGGGCTGAAATAAGCTTTCAATCACCTTATCCGATTCTTTTGGAGAATACAGGAAACGGTCGACATGCGCGCCGTCATAAAAATATTTCGGCGGCGCCGGTTTGTACTCGTATTCAAAGGTGTCGATGACGATTAGCTTGATTTTCATACGCGCAGGGATGATGTTCTTTATGTATACGCTTGCCTGCTGTCCGGAACGGATACCCTCTTTTGTTTCCGCAAGCCCCGCGAGGTTTGGCGTAAGCTCCACGAAGGCGCCGTAATCCTCTACAGAACGTATGATACCCGCGACCGTTTCACCGGGCTTGAACTGCTGCGCGTTCTCTTCCCAGGTGCCGAGCAGCTCCTTATGCGAAAGGCTGATACGCCCCTTTTCAACAGTTTTTACAACTGCCCTGATATCCATACCGACAGCGAACCGTTCAGCAGGATGCTCGATACGGGAGACGGATATCGTATCGATTGGCATCAACGAAACGACGCCGCAGCCAATATCGGCAAACGCGCCGAACGTTTCCAGATGGGTGACGCGTGCGTCTATCACGTCGCCCGGGACAAGCCTGCTGATATATTGCTCAATACAGCGCTCCTGCGCCTGCCTGCGCGACAGAACGGCTGTCAGGCTGCCGTTTTCGTCACGTTCAAATCCGGTAATAACAAAACAGACCGGCCTGTTCACACGCGAAATGACCGCAATATCGCGCATTGTTCCTTCACGTATACCGACCGCGCCTTCTTCGCGCGGGATAATCCCCTTCATACACCCCAAGTCGACGATCAGGTTATGGGAAGAATCGCAGATGACCGCTCTGGCTTCCAGGATTTTGCCCTCGCTGTACGCTTCGTTTAAGTGCGCCTGTGATTTGCATGCGTTTAAATTATCGGCCGTTTCTATCAGCCGTCCCTCAGGATAAAATTCTATCATTTTCTTTCCTCCCGTATTCTTTGTAGCGGCTAAAACATTATATGCCGGCAAAAGTGGAGAATATACCAGAGAAATATCGGGCTGTGCCCAAAAAGGGCATTTGATTTTCCCGATGGAAAATTATGAATAAACATTGCTTGCATTGCGGGGGACAATATAATAAAATAATAGATAAGACATTTGAAAGGAAGCTGAAAAATGAAAAATAAGATTTTGATAAAGGGCATCTGCGCGGCGCTCGTGCTTGCGATGTCTTCCATCATGCTGCTTACGGGGTGCGGGGATAACGGCGCGTCCTCAAACACACAGACGGCTGGCTCCGGCACCTCTTCCGCGAACGTCGCGCTCGTCGATTTTAACGATATCGGCATCGAGCGGAATATTTATCACGACGAGGAGCACAAGGCGGGCTACCAGCTTGAACAGCCGGAAAAGGGCGAGCAGGTGGCGATTATGCATACGAGCATGGGCGATATTTCCCTGCGCTTCTTCCCGGAGGCAGCGCCTAAGACGGTGGAAAACTTTATTCAGCACGCAAAGGACGGCTATTACGACGGCCTGAAATTCCACAGGGTCATTGAAGACTTTATGATTCAGGGCGGCGACCCCAAGGGCAACGGCACCGGCGGAGTGAGCATTTACGGGGATAAATTTGAAGATGAATTTTCGGACAAGCTATTCAACCTGAGAGGCTCGGTCGCGATGGCAAACAGCGGCGCCGACACAAACGGCAGCCAGTTCTTTATCAACCAGAAGCCGAAGGACAGCTTTGAGGGCTGGGAAACGCTCGAAAGCCAATGGAAGCAGGTCCACCAAATGCTTTCCCAGTATATCGCCTCCGGCGCGCTGCAGTCCTTTATACAAAATATCAATTATATCGCCTGCCTTGATACCGACGAGGTGCCGGACGATGTAAAAAAGCTTTATGCGGACAACGGCGGAAACCCGACGCTCGACGGCGCGTTCAACGCAATCGACCGCGGCCATACGGTCTTTGCACAGGTTTACGATGGCATGGACATTGTAGATAAAATTGCCGCGGTAAAGGTCGACGACAACAGCAAGCCGGAAAAGGATATTATTATCGACAGCATAGAAATCACAGGCTTCGGCGGCTGACAGTTATCATAAAAGGCAAAAAAGCGGAAACGATAAGGAAAAGGAATAAGGAGGATTTGTTATGTCTGATAATATTATGCATCCCACGGAATCGGATTTCGATTCCATGATAAGTGAAAACAAGCTTGTAGTCGTTGACTTTTGGGCTACCTGGTGCGGACCGTGTAAAATGCTCGCGCCCGTGATTGAATCTCTCGCCAATGAATTTGAAGGCAAGGCGGTCGTCGCCAAGGTAGACGTCGACCAGGAAAAGGGCCTTGCCAAACAGTTTGGCGTTATGAGCATCCCGACTGTCGTCATTTTCAAAGACGGGCAGGAGGTAAACCGCGAGGTTGGCTTTAAGCCAGTTGACGCTTACCGCGGAATCCTGCAAAGCTATCTTTAAATGTAGTATAAAAAACGGCGTGCCAAATCATGGCACGCCGTTTTCTTATTTCAATTGTTATTCTAACCCTCCTGAATGGGCAACCACGTCCACGGAAGCTGTTCACCCGCCAAAATCCGCTGTGCAAGCAATACGTCCACCAGCGTGAGCTTTCCGTCATGGTTCAGGTCGCAAAGCTCCTTGACATAAAACTCGTTTTCGCTGCCCAAATACAGATTTTCCATCTTTAAAATCTGCGCAAGCACCTTCTGCATGGTTAAGACATCGGTAAGCATAAGCTCTCCGTCCAAGTCCGTATCCCCAAGCGGGCGCGCCTCTAGGCCGTAGCCGTTTTGCACGGGAAACATTTCGGCAATTTCTTTTATATTTGTTACAATTCCCGTTTGATACGCCTCCCAAAGCGGAACAGCCTCCTGCCCCTGAATCAGGAAAATACCCAGTTGGTCCGGGGTATAAAGTGACCGGTTAAAAAATTTATAGTTCCCGATTTGCGCCGTCATTTCCATTGGTGTAGGTTCAAGAGCGGCAAGGCAAACGGCATATCCGTTTGTTTCACCATAAGAGGAAAACAGATACTGTCCCCCATACGCGTCTATCGCTTTCCGTGTATAACCGTACCGGTCGATCAGGCACTGTTCAAATACGGCTTTATATTCTTCCGCAGTCGCCTCCTGCGCATTTGCAGAAATTGCAAATACCGCCGGTATGAACAGCACGGTTAAAAACAGCGAAATTACTCTTTTTATCATGACATAACATCTCCATTCAGTGCCGTAATGGCAAAATAGGCCGTATGGCCGGACGGGCCGTTCCTGCTCACCTTGATATGGTAGGTACCGTTTTGTACGTTTGTTGGTGGAATGGAAATACGCTGCACATTGCCTGTAACATTAAATGATGTGTACACCGTACCATCAGGCGCCGTAACCTCTAGCTTAAGAAAGGAAAGGGGCGCCCCGCTCAAATTGACGTCCGCAAAATGATCGCTTATACTGTTAAAAGAAGTTGTTTTCGTCCAAGTAAGCGCGATATTCAAAGGTACATTTGATTTTGTCACGAGTAAATTTTTTGTCACGGGGCCGAATTCGCTATGCACAAAAGAACCGGTCGCATACTTTGGGTAGCTGCTCGAAGATAGCGCAGTAAAGGAATTGTAGACGTTTAACATTCCGGCTCCGCACTGGCGTGTCATCGCAGGTGTGTTGGAAGTTATAGAAGAATATGCCGACATTTCCGTCGCGCCGCACAGCAAAAGCGCCTTGACAAGCTCCGGATTCGTTTTCAAAAAAGGCTGCGCCTGCATCAGTTGCGCGATAGCACCCGTTACGACAGGTGCAGCAGCACTTGTTCCGCCTCCTGCCATACTAGGAGCTGCAGATGTTGTAACACAAGAGCCTGGAGCGATAAGATCAGGCTTATAAGGCTTGCTTTCGTCTGCACAATATGATGAAGTACTTGCTAATGTATCATCTAATAGCGATTCTGTTTTCTTGTCGTCTAAATTTCCCACTGTAATCGCATTATAAGCCATTCCACCGCAAGCGACGCCTGCTGGGTCAAGGTTTCCCGAAGAAATTACTATTGCGACATGATGATCAACACTAATATGATCAATCCATTTTGTAATGTCTCTGTACTGATTAAAATAATGATCATTTCCAGTTGGGTAATTATCATTTATCACACCAACATATTTGTATTCAAAATATGCACTAGCATTAATTACGTTTACCCCTTCACTCAGAAGGGTTTCTATCGCCTGTTTATAACCTTGTCCTTGATTGGATGAAGCATATAGCTCTGCTTCAGGGACAATTCCAGTATAATTTTGAGTTTTGCCTATCATAATACTGGCAACATATGAAGGATGGTCTGTAGCTGTTCCATTTAAAATATGTATTTTATTGTTTTCTTTAGCATATTGGAACGATAATAAATCATCATTTAACACCCCAGCTTCAACCTGTCCTATCTTAATACCAGAACCATTTTCCCAGAACATCGCGCATATATTCTATTCCTGTAATTTTTTGCCACACAACTGGTATTGAACTGTCAGGAAGCGATACATTCTGCTGTTCATTGATTTCTATTTGCTCCAGTTGGGATTCTAAATAATAATTTTCATCTGCAGGAAGATAAAATACAGCTTCCACATCATTTGAAGCGACAATATTATAAATCTGCACTTTCGTAAGCGTTATATCTATATTGGGCGCATACTGGCATGTATAGAGAATTTCAGGCTGTTCAGCGGCAGAAGCGCGAAACAATTCTTGTTTTTCTTTTGGAAACAGCGCGTCAAAAATATCCATATTTTGTTTTTGGTAGAGGCTGGATGAAACTGTACGCTGTGTCTCTACCAAATATTGATAATCATCTGATGAAAGCCCAAGAGACGCCTGCTCCATTTGCTCTAACTCGGTCATAAGGCTTAGTGTTTTTGCGTTATCAACTGCTAAATCCTGTTGCTCCATGTATTTTAATAATTTAGCCTTTTTATCTTCGTTTTTTACTTCTTTTTTGATGCATTGTTCCACTGCAGATGTCATTGTTTCGCCGTTAATATCCCTTACCCATACAGACACGTTAAACTTTTCTGACTCCTTTGCCGCTGTAAGCTTTTGCAGCAAAAACGAGTCAATCTTCTTTTCATTGCCATTTTTATACACCTGTAACGCTGTGACAGAAGGACAAAAGGCTACTAACCACAATAGTAGCAAAGCTAAAAGTATCGATATTCTTTTCTTTCTCACATGAATACTTCCTTTCCTGCTTTTTATCAGTTCAATAAACAATTGGACATTGGTCTTCCTCCTCTCGAAAGCTTTTATTTATTTTACTATATTTTTCTTTATTAATCAAATTATTTAATGAATTTTTAATATTGCAGCTTTAAATTGAAGCTATAAAAATTCCTGTTTAGAAAACTTTCATTATTTAAAATTTTATGAACTTTTTGCATCAAACCCGTTTAATTCCTGCAAAAGATTGACTTTTTTCATAAATTAGTGGATAATATAACGTGTTAAATTATTAACGTGGGAGCCTGTAAGCCTGCGCTTCCCACCTGTTACGAATTGAAAAAGAAGGAGGAGATTATCTTGGGCTACACTCTTGCACAAAAGATAATCAAAGAACACCTGCTCAGCGGCGATATGACCGTCGGCAGCGATATCGGCCTGAAAATCGACCAGACCCTCACGCAGGACGCGACCGGAACCATGGCATATCTTGAGTTTGAGGCCATGGGTGTTCCAAGGGTCAAGACGGAAAAAAGCGTCGCATATATCGACCACAATACGCTCCAGACAGGCTTTGAAAACGCTGACGACCACCGCTTTATCCAGTCGATCGCCAAAAAGCACGGCATTTACTTTTCCCGCCCCGGAAACGGCATCTGCCACCAGGTGCATTTAGAGCGCTTCGGCAAGCCGGGCAAAACGCTCATTGGCTCCGACAGCCACACCCCCACGGGCGGCGGCATCGGGATGCTGGCTATGGGCGCGGGCGGCCTGGACGTCGCGGTCGCTATGGGCGGCGGCGCTTACTATATCACCATGCCGAAAATGGTGCGTGTAAACCTTACCGGCAAATTACAGCCGTGGGTTTCCGCAAAGGACGTTATATTGGAAGTGCTGCGCATCATGTCCGTTAAGGGCGGTGTGGGTAAAATCGTCGAATACGGCGGAGACGGCGTAAAGGGCCTGAGCGTGCCTGAGCGCGCGACCATCACGAATATGGGCGCGGAGCTCGGCGCAACGGCCTCTATTTTCCCTTCCGACGAAATTACAAAGGCCTTCTTGAAGGCACAGGGACGCGAAGAGGACTGGTGCGAGCTCCAGCCGGACAGCGACGCCGTATATGACGAGGTAATCGATATCGACCTCTCTTCCCTCAAACCGATGGCGGCTTGCCCGCACAGCCCCGACAATATAAAAACGATTGAAGAAATCGGCCCGCAGAAGGTCGACCAGGTATGTATCGGCTCCTGTACGAACTCCTCTTACCTTGACCTGATGCGTGTTGCCGCTATATTAAAAGGAAAGACCGTGCACGAGGATGTAAGCCTTTCCATCGCGCCCGGTTCCAAGCAGGTTTACAACATGCTTGCCTTAAACGGCGCGCTCGGCGATTTGATTGCCGCAGGCGCAAGGATTCTGGAATGTGCGTGCGGCCCGTGCATCGGTATGGGACAGTCGCCGAATTCCAAGGGTATCTCTCTGCGTACCTTCAACCGCAATTTTGAAGGGCGCTCCGGTACGGCGGACGGCCAGATTTACCTTGTCAGCCCTGAAACGGCGGCGGCAAGCGCACTTACCGGCGTATTTACCGACCCGTGCACACTGGGCGAAGAGGTAAAAATAGACCTGCCCGAGGCGTTCCTCATCAACGACAACATGGTAACGCCGCCCGCGCTAGAGGAAGAGATGGACAGCGTAGAGGTCCTGCGCGGACCGAACATCAAGCCCTTCCCCACGACGAAGCCGCTTGAGGAAAGAATTGAGGCACCTTGTGCCTTGAAGGTGGGCGACAACATAACAACCGACCACATCATGCCGGCGGGCGCGAAGATTCTTCCGCTGCGCTCGAATATCCCCGCGATTTCGCAGCACTGCTTTACCGTGTGCGACAAGGAATTCCCGAAGCGCGCGCAGGAAATGAAGCAGAGCGTCATCGTAGGCGGCGCGAACTACGGACAGGGCTCGTCAAGGGAGCACGCGGCGCTCGCGCCCTTATATCTCGGCGTAAAGGCGGTGCTGGTCAAAAGCTTTGCACGTATCCACCGCAGCAACCTCATCAACGCCGGTATCTTGCCGCTGACCTTTGCAAACGAAGCGGATTACGATAAAATTTCACAGGGCGACCTGCTTTCCATGCCGGACGTGAAGGCTTGTATTCAGCAGGGCCGCGATATTATAATTGAAAACAAGACGACCGGCGGCAAAATCACGGCAAAATGCGAGCTGACCGACAGGACGAAAGCGATTATCTCAGCCGGCGGCCTGTTAAACTACACGAAAGAAAACGCCTGATTTTAAAACCGCCCTTTCCGGGCGGGATACATAATAAAAAACCGGCGGGCTTAGAAAATGCCGGTTGACCCGGCTGCATCGGGACAGGAAATCAATAGAAACAGGAGTGATTCCATTGGCAGACAAAATCCAAATGAAAACCCCTCTGGTCGAAATGGACGGGGACGAGATGACAAGGGTCATCTGGCAGATGATTAAGGATATCCTTCTTACCCCTTACATCGATTTGAACACGGAATATTACGATTTGGGGCTTAAGCACCGCAACGAGACAAACGACCAGGTTACCTTCGACAGCGCGCAGGCGACGAAAAAGTACGGCGTGGCCGTCAAGTGCGCGACCATTACGCCGAACGCCGAGCGCGTCAAGGAGTACGGCCTGAAGGAAATGTGGAAGTCCCCCAACGGTACCATCCGCGCGATTCTCGACGGCACGGTTTTCAGGACGCCGATAGTCGTCAAGGGCATCACCCCGTTTATCCCCACCTGGAAAAAGCCAATCTGTATTGCGCGTCACGCGTACGGCGACGTATACAAGAACACGGAGATGGCGGTTAAGGGCGGCAGCAAGGCGGAGCTCTGCGTTACAGCGCCCGACGGCACGGAGCAGCGCCAGCTCATCCATACGTTCGACGGAGACGGCGTTATCCAGGGCATGCACAATCTCGACAAGAGCATTGGCAGCTTTGCGCGTTCCTGCTTTAACTACGCGCTCGACGTACACCAGGACGTATGGTTTGCGACAAAGGATACCATCAGCAAGAAGTACGACCACCGTTTTAAGGATATATTCAACGAAATTTTTGAAAATGAATATAAAGAAAAATTTGAAAAAGCCGGGATTGAATATTTCTATACACTGATTGACGACGCGGTCGCGCGTGTCGTCCGCAGTGAGGGCGGCTATATCTGGGCCTGCAAGAACTACGACGGCGACGTCATGTCCGACATGGTAGCCACCGCGTTCGGCAGCCTCGCGATGATGACGAGCGTGCTCGTCTCCCCTGACGGCGTATACGAGTACGAGGCGGCGCACGGGACTGTGCAGCGCCACTACTATAAGTATTTGAAGGGCGAGCAGACCTCCACAAACAGCGTCGCTACGCTGTTTGCGTGGAGCGGCGCGCTTCGTAAGCGCGGCGAGCTCGATAAAACGCCGGAGCTCTGCGCGTTTGCCGATAAACTGGAGGCGGCGACGGTCCAGACGATTGAGGACGGCGTAATGACGGGCGATTTGTACCTGCTTTCCTCTCTCAGCAATAAAAAGAAGGTCGATACGGAAACGTTCCTGAAGGAAATCGGCGTCAGGCTTTCCTCCATGATGTAATATTGTCTTAATTCAGCCGGACGGTTTTCCCGTCCGGCTGAAGCGGCATAAAATACTTGCGGATATTCTCAAGGCAGTTTGATTGAGCTGTTTTTAGAATGGCTGCAGGAAAAAGATGCAGGAAGAAGGAAAAGATTATGAGCAAAAGGGAAAACATTTCGATGTCGGTCGTCCGCCGCCTGCCGCGCTATTACCGCTTTTTGTCAGAGCTTAAAATGCAGGGCATCATGCGCATTTCATCCAAGGAGCTGGCAGACCGGATGAAGCTTACCGCGTCCCAAGTGCGGCAGGATTTCAACTGCTTCGGCGGCTTCGGCCAGCAGGGCTACGGCTACAGCGTGGAACAGCTTTATGACGAGATTGAAAATATACTCGGCCTGCAGGGCCGTCATAAGACGGTGCTTATCGGCGCGGGCAACCTTGGGCGCGCTGTAGCGACGCATATGTCTTTTGAGACGCGCGGGTTTGAGCTGATTGGCATTTTCGACCGCGACAAAACACTCATAGGCCAGGAAATCCGCGAGGTACTCGTCGGAGATATAAAAAACCTGGAGCAGTTCTGTGAGCTGTTCCGCCCGGAGGTCGCAATCCTCTGCGTACCGAAAAGCTCGGTTGAGCCGATTGCGAAAATCCTGTACGCGTCCGGAATCAAGAACTACTGGAATTTCAGCCATTACGACCTATCAGTCGCTTACGACGACGTAATCGTCGAGAACGTCCATATGTCAGACAGCCTGATGACGCTCTGCTACCGCATCAACGCGGCGCAGCAGCAGGCAAATATTGAGCCTTAATGCGGGCATAATAACCGTTAGATTTTCCGGCGAATTTTTTGTACAAAAAATTCGAAAAAACGCGCCGGATTTTTTATAAGCCAAACCGTAAAAAAGTTTGTTAATTTATTGACAATCCATAAGCCCAATGGTATACTAGGGTCAATGAGATTGTTAATCTTTTAACAAGTCTTAGAAAACAGGAGGTAACTGAAAATGGCAAAAGCACAAGAAAAACCGCAGCAGAACAATGTAGCCGAAACGATTGACGGTTATGTTGCGAAGGCGCAGCAGGCCCTGGAGGAGTATATGAAGCTCGACCAGGAGCAGGTTGACGCAATCGTAAAGGCGATGGCTCTTGCGGGCCTCGACCAGCATATGCCGCTTGCGAAGCTCGCCTATGAGGAAACAGGAAGAGGCGTGCTCGAAGACAAAATCATCAAGAACATGTTCGCTACCGAATATATCTGGCATTCCATTAAATACGCGAAGACCGTCGGTATTGTGGAAGAAAACGAAATGGAAGGCTATGTGGAGGTCGCGGAGCCTGTCGGCATCGTCTGCGGCGTAACGCCCGTAACGAACCCCACTTCGACCACCATGTTTAAATCCATGATTTGCGCAAAGGGCAGGAACCCGATTATCTTCGGCTTCCATCCGAGCGCGCAGCAGTGTTCCATCGCGGCGGCTAAGGTTGTAAGGGACGCGGCTGTCAAGGCGGGCGCTCCTGAAAACTGCATCCAGTGGATTGAAACGCCCTCCATCGAGGCAACCAATTACCTGATGAACCATCCGGGCGTTGCAATGGTCCTTGCGACAGGCGGCTCCGGCATGGTCAAGGCGGCGTATTCGACCGGTAAGCCGGCGCTTGGCGTTGGCCCGGGCAACGTGCCCTGCTACATTGAAAAGAGCGCGAACCTCGAGAGGGCCTGCACAGACCTGATGCTCTCCAAAACGTTCGATAACGGCATGATTTGCGCCTCTGAGCAGGCTGTTATCGTCGATAAGGAAATCGCGAAGGATTTTGAAAGGATTATGAAGGACAACAACTGCTACTTCCTCAACAAGGAAGAAACAGAGAAGGTCTCGAATTACGTTATCAACCCGGAAAAGCAGGCGGTCAACCCGGTTATCGTCGGCAAGCCGGCGGCATGGATTGCCGAGCAGGCGGGCGTAAAGGTTCCCGACAAGACGAAGATTCTTATCGCGAAGCTCCCGAAGGTCGGCCCGGAATATCCGCTTTCCAGGGAAAAACTCTCCCCTGTGCTCGCTTACTTTATTGTGGACAGCACCGAGCAGGGCTTCCAGTATGCCAACGATATGCTTGAAATGGGCGGCCTCGGCCACTCCGCTGTTATCCACAGCACAAACGCGGAAATTATCCAGGCTTACGGCGAGGCGATGCGCGTCGGCCGTGTAATCTCCAACTCTCCGTCCTCGCAGGGCGCTATCGGCGATATTTACAACACGAACACGCCGTCGCTCACGCTGGGCTGCGGCTCCTACGGCCACAACTCGACGACATCCAACGTTTCGAGCGTTAACCTGATTAACAAGAAGCGTATTGCCAAGAGGAGAGTTAATATGCAGTGGTTTAAAGTTCCGCCGAAGATTTACTTTGAGTATGATTCCATCCAGTACCTTGAGAAGATGGAAGGCATTGAGCGTGCGTTCATCGTTACCGACCCGACCATGGTCCAGCTCGGCAACGTCGATAAAATCCTTTACTACCTGCGCAAGAGGGAGCAGTACTGCCACGCTGAGATTTACAGCGACGTAGAGCCCGATCCGGATGTAGAGACAATCATGCGCGGCGTTGAGGCAATGCGCACCTTCCAGCCGGACGTCATCATCGCGCTCGGCGGCGGCAGCGCAATGGACGCGGCCAAGGGCATGTGGCTGTTCTATGAGCATCCCGACACCACGTTCGACGGCCTCAAGCAGAAGTTCATGGATATCAGGAAGCGTGCCTACAAGTTCCCGAGGCTCGGCGAAAAGGCACAGATGGTTTGTATCCCGACGACCTCCGGTACCGGTTCTGAGGTTACGAGCTTCTCTGTCATTACGGACAGGAAGAACGGCAACATCAAGTACCCGCTGGCCGATTACGCGCTCACCCCGAGCGTTGCAATCATCGACCCGCAGTTCGTCACCTCCCTGCCGAAGTCCGCAACCGCTTTCACCGGCCTTGACGTCTTGACGCACGCGATTGAGGCTTATGTCTCCGTTATGGCGAGCGACTACACCGACGGCCTTGCGCTCCAGGCAATCGATATGGTATTCACCTATCTGCCGAGAGCCTACAAGAACGGCGCGACTGACCTTGAGGCAAGAGAGAAGATGCACAATGCTTCCTGTATTGCCGGTATGGCGTTTACAAACGCGTTCCTCGGGCTCAACCACTCCATGGCGCATAAGCTCGGCGGCGAGTACCACATCCCGCATGGCCTTGCAAACGCGCTGCTTCTCCCCTATGTTTGCCAGTATAACGCGCAGAAGCCCACAAAGTTTGCGACCTTCCCGAAATACGAGAAGTTCATCGCGGACGAAAAGTTTGCCAAGATTGCCAAGATGATTGGCGTAGGCGGCAAGACGACAGAAGAAAGCGTGAAGAACCTGATTAAGGCAATCAGGGATTTGACCAACGAGGTCGGCATTGAGTTTGGTATCAAGAACCAGGGCGTCGACGAGAAGGTATTCTTCGATACGCTCCAGTCCCTTGCTGAGCGCGCGCACGAGGACCAGTGCACAACAGCGAACCCGCGCTACCCGCTCATCAGCGAGATTAAGGAAATCTACACCAAGGCTTATTACGGCGAAGAGTAATCCGCATAAATTCAGTTTTCAGTTTTCTACCTCCCTTCTATATTGCAGCAGCGCACCGGAACCCGGTGCGCTGCTTTTTTTGCGGATTTTAATAAATCCGCGCTTTTTCTTGAAACAGCCTGCTTCCTATTCCTTTTTAAAGTATGCTGCTTCTTGTTTTTTTGAAGCATCCTGCTTCTCTCTTTTTATTTGAAACGTGCCGTTTCTTTTTATGAAGCATACTGCTTCTTGGATTTTTTCATAAAACTTCTATGCTCCATCAAAAGGGAAAAACAATCCGCTGTTTTTCCCTTTTGTAAACCCTTTTCGTCGG
>ENA-OZAN01000047-OZAN01000047.1-human-gut-metagenome-genome-assembly--contig:-NODE-47-length-53821-cov-10.078284_pt1 | contig 53821 bp, 56 predicted proteins | sample MGYA00243305_ERZ653507 | MGnify/ENA primary metagenome ERZ653507 (study PRJEB26926, sample SAMN06164915) | human gut metagenome | biome: ENVO:00009003; feature: ENVO:2100002; material: ENVO:00002003... | reverse complement strand
CGCGTCTCGTGGGCACGGAGATGTGTATAAGAGACAGTTATTATATCATGCGGATAAATTTTTGCAAATAAAAATACCCTGTATTTTAACAGGGTATTAGATGATATAGGCAGCGCAAATCTCAGCCTATTTCGATATTATACAGGCTTTTTTCTTTACTGCTCATTAGGAAGATAAGTGTCCAGCCCCTGCTCCTCCAGCATGGCGAACAGCTCGTCCCGGAACGCGTTGTACTGGTCAAGCGCTTCCTGCTGCCGCGTAAGGAAGGAATAGGGCTCCAGCTCCTTCATCTTCATAGAATACAACGTTTCCTCGTCCATTGCCTTTTCCTGCTTTTCTACCGATAAATTATACATGCCAAATCCCGATTCAAAAAGCAGAATATACTGTTTTTCCAACCCGCCGTCGAGCCTGCGGTCCTCATGGAAGGGCAGCTTCTGTAAAAGCAGCAGGTAGGTGTCCCCTTCAAATACCGGCAATACACCAAAAAGAGAACTGATACTGCGTTCTTCAAACCAAACGGAGGCAACATTTACTAGGGTAATTTCAGTCCCCTTTAAGCTTTCGGAGCCTTTTAATACCTCCAAAACCTTCATATCCTGATACATCGCCTCGTCTGTCATCTGCCGCTTCCCGGTAAAGGTACAGAGCACCGCAGCGTCGCAGCGCGCAAGCAGGTCGTCAGCCGAGTGTATCCCCTGCGTTTTGTTATTTTCATCATTTAAAAAATTTGCATCAATATTTCCCGCATAATTAAAATCCAAATACTCCGTCCCAATATCCCGGTAAGAAAACCGGGTACACAGCGCGATAACAACGCCCGCAAGCACCAGCGCGGCGGGAATCAAATAAGCCCTTGCCCTCATACCGTTCCCCCCATGCCTTCTTTGAACTGCGTGTTCTCCTCCAGCCGGCCGGCGTCCATTTCAAAAAAACGGTCGCAAAGGACGCAAAGGTCCTCCCGGTTATGGCTTGCAATCAATACCGTCGCGCCCCGTTGCCGCTCCTCCAGGATGATATTCCGCACCAGCTCAACGCCCTTTGCGTCGAGCGCGTTTGTCGGCTCGTCCAGCAAAAGCAGGCGCGGACGCTCCATAACAGCCTGCGCGACCGCAAGGCGCTGCTTCATGCCCAGCGAATACTTTCCGTATTTCTTTTTATCCTCTGGGTCAAGGCCCACGCGCGCAATGGCCTCCTTGATTTCTTTATCGCTGATTTTCCTGCGGATAGACGCGAGCGCCTTTAAATTTTCAAAGCCGGTGTAATAGCTCCACATCCCTACCGACTCAATCATAATGCCCATATCAGCGGGAAAGGATATTTCGTCCCCCACCCGTTTTCCCCATACGCTTACAAAGCCGGAGGTCGGCTTGATAATGCCCGCGACCGCACGGAAGAGCATGGTTTTTCCCGAGCCGTTATGCCCATAGAAGCCATAGATTCCCTGTTCCTCCAGCTTTAAATCGATATGGTCGAGCACGGTGTTGTTCTTGATGATTTTGGTTATATCATTGATTTCAATCGCTGCCATCTTCAGCCCTCCGTTACGATTTCAATTAAGTCATGCCGGTTGATGTAAAAACGCGCCCACAGGTATAACGCCAGGCTATAAAGCGCCAATAGAACAATGGATACCGCTACGCTGCTCTGACCCGGGGCGTATAAAAAATAAGGCCGGCAGGCCTCCGGCGCCGGAACACCGCCGTGCCAGAAATACATCGACTGCGTTACAGGCAGCAGCATAGCAAAAAAGGCCTGTTCCCTAAAAAACACCGCAAACGCCAGCAGCAGCAAATAACCGGCCGCCACCGCTAAAAACGCTTTGGCGGTGTCCCATTTCAGGGAAAGGAGGTTTATCAGCAGCGCAAAGAAAAAAACGCCCAGTACATTGAGTATGTATAAATACAAAACCGGCAGCCATGCTGTACCGCCTGCCGGCAGGCGGTAGCCGTATGCCATAGAAAAAGCAAACGTTCCCGCAAACAGCGCCAGATAAAGGATTGCGGTGCGCGCAAGCAGGGAGAATACCTGTTGATTGAGCCAGGCAGCTTTTGTCCCCAGCCTGGTAAAAACATAGGTATAGCTGATAACAAAATCGCGCCGCATCTGGCCGCTGAGCAGATAAAGCACCAGCAGCAGCGGCAGAAGCCCCAAAAACAAGGCCATCGGGTCTTCAAACGCGTCAATCCTTACCCCGGAAAATACCATCACAAAGCAGGCGGCGGCGTCATTGTCCCACATCTGCGGCACAGAACAGTTCCTGTAAAGAAGCAGGCCGTACAACAGCAAGGCCAGAATAAGCTGCCCTGCCCCGGAAACATATTTTTTATAACGCATGTGCCCCCTCCTTACCTCTGTTTTTTCAGCCAGTCGTATCTTTCCAGAAGAATTGCCTTGAGGATGGAGATGACAACAGCGGAGCCGGCTGCCAAAACAAACGGCGCAAGCCCCGGCAAATCGTCCGGCGCGCTGGGGTAAAGGTGCAGCAGCTCCGGAATATAAAGGGGCGGGGCCGGGAGCATAACGACCGTTGCGTATTCATATACAGCCGGAAGATAGGCAAGAAAAAAGGCCAGAGCGTCGTTTTTTAAAAGCAGCCGCAGCAAAAAAGACAGCTCCGCGTAGGAGTAGAGCACCAGTGTCTGCAAAACCGCGCTGCAAAGAAAGAAACGCCCATAGGAACAAAAGCCCGCAAGCTCTCCCGCGCAGGCGCTGCGGATAAACAGCAGAAAATACAGGTACAGCACAAAGCCCAGGCAGAAAAGCAGGCTCATAAAGCTGTGGCGCACAGTCAGGCGGGAAACAGAGGACTGCCGCAGCACCACGGACAAATTGCCGTAAAATCCATGCACCTGCTGGATAAAGACAAAAAACAGCGGGATGACGATAAACGTTTCCGCAAAAACAGAAAAAAAGCCCGTATAATTGATAAGCGTGTACAGCGTTTCATCGCCATTGGCCGTCATATCCAAAAGCCCGGGAACAAAAAGCCCCGCAGCCGCATAAAGCAGCAGCGCGATAACGGGCAGGTAAAAGAAGGGGGATTTATAAAAAAAGCGCAAACGGCGTCACCCTCCCTCACAGCTCATCCCGTTTCAGCAGCTTCGCGGCTACTAAAAGCACATCGGCCGCGAGTACGGTTCCGAACAGGATAAAAATATCGCTCAAATAAATATCCCCGCTGCCCGACGGCGGCATGATAATCATGTACGGCATCGCGCCGATACGGCGGGAGAGTATTCCAATCAAAAAGGAACCCGCTATGTAAAGGATTCCGGGGATGGTCACCACCAGAAAGCGGTTCTTATGGAAAAAAAGGGAAATCCCGTACCCCAGCACAGTCAGCAGCCCGGAAAAGGCGGCGGGAATCAGCGTGTAAATAAAGTAATAAAGGTACGGCGAATTCATCGCGAGACCTCTGCCAAACGTTTCCAACATATGATGATAGTCATGGGTTGGCCATTGGGGCAAAATCTTGAGGGAATCGAGCGGCACCGCAAGGCACACGAGCAGCTCGCTTATGAGCAGCGGGATAAAAATCACGAGAAAGCCCGCAAAAAACGCCGCGGCCGCGCCGGACAAAAAATAGCTGCTCCTGCTTTTCCTTGCCAAGAGCAGGGGCAGCAGGTTCGACTTCCGGTGCGCGTAATAGCTCCATCCGTACGCGACAGGCCCTGCGAACGGGAAAATAAAAATGATAAACGGTCCGAGCGCCATCTTTAAGATGCTGTCGTATGCGGTTTCCTCATAACCGAAATAATACGAAGCGGGCCCCAAAGAAGCGCTGTAATCACCGTACAGCTGGAGAAGCTCTCCCACCGTCGCAATCACCATAAACGCTGTGCAAAAGGCAAAGGCCAGGAAAAAATCCTTCGACCGCAGCATATTTTTCCAATGTGTCGCCCACATTTCCTTTCCCTCCTTGTTGGTTTTTCATATACGTGTTCCCCGGCAATGCCGGGGAACACAGCCATTATGCCGGAGGCCGTCTCCTAAGCTAGCGGGATTATGGGAACTTTACCTGCCCCTTTGCAGCTTTACAATCCCAAGAAACCCAGCGATTGTTACCGCCGAACAGCGTGACGGTGCTTCCCTTTGTGCCTGGATCTAAAGCGAGATTATAGAAGCCGTATCCTTTGTAAATAACACTCGAACTACATAGTTGTTTAGTCCCTTGCTTAAATAAAGCGTAAATCTCTTGATCGCCCATATCGGAAACACTGTCAAGCTTAACCTCACCATTCCTGCCTCCGGCATGGGTTCCGTTGATGATATTTACGCCGTTACGGGCGCTGGGCAAATAGGTTGTCCATGATTTTGCAGCTTGCAGCGAGGATACGGACGCGGCGCACGCCGCAACCGTAATCCCCGCGAGCAGCAGGGAAACTAATCGTTTGCTTTTTTTTATATTCATCACCTCGTTAATAAAATTTCACTATTATATCAGCCTCAGACACAATTTTTTTATTTACAATTAAATGATACATTATATTTTTATATGTGTCAACGGAATTTATATTTTATTTTTATAAAAATAGATTATTTTGATTTTTTATTGCAATCCATCAATAAAAAGAACGGAAGGTATGCAAACCGCCTGTTTTTTAGCGGTATGTCACGGCAACACAACAAGACATGTTCCAGAAAAAATAAAACAAAAAGGAGGGGATGAATGTCCCCTCCTTGCAACGAGCATTTTTATTCAAAAAAACAGCTTTTTCAAGTCCTCCAGGTTATACGGCGTTTGCTGATAGACATAGTAGTTGAGCCAGTTTGTATAGAGCAAAGACGCGTGGCCGCGCCAGTTCATCGGCGGGGTCGCGGACGGGTCGTCATTTGGAAAATAATTATACGGCACCTGCGGGCTGCCCCCCTTCTTCTCGTCGCGGAAATATTCCGTCGCAAGGGTGTTCCTGTCGTATTCCGCATGGCCTAAAACAAAAAACTGCCTGCCGTCCTTGTTGCATATTACGGCCACGCCCGCCATTCTGGAGGTTGCCAGCACCTCAAGCTCATCGTGCTGCTCAATGTCCTCGCGCCAAACGCCCGTATAGCGTGAATGCGGCATGGTAAACCGGTCGTCGAAGCCGCGCATGAGCGGATGGCTCGGGTTTAAAACCCTATGGCTGTATATTCCGCTGAGCTTTTCCCCCAGCTCGCGTTTCGGAATCCCGAAATGATAATAAAGCCCCGCCTGCGCGCCCCAGCAGATGTGGAACGTGGAATAGACGTTCTTTTTCCCCCATTCCATAATAGAGCACAGCTCTTCCCAATAGTCGACCTGCTCAAAATCGAGCAGCTCCACCGGCGCTCCGGTGATAATCATGCCGTCGTACCGGTTATCCTTGATTTCGTCAAACGTTTTATAGAATGTCGTGAGATGGCGCTGCGACGTGTTTTTCGATACGTGGCTTGCCATCTGCAAAAGCTCTATGTCCACCTGAAGCGGGCTGTTTCCGAGCAGCCGTAGAAGCTGCGTCTCGGTTTCCACCTTGGTGGGCATTAAATTTACAATTACAATTTTCAGGGGGCGGATATCTTGTGTCATCGCCCGCTGGTCCGACATAACAAAAATGTTCTCCGATTCTAAAATCTTGCTTGCGGGCAAATCGTCCTTAATCCTGATAGGCATCCGCGCCACCCCTTTCCTTTATATATAAGTATACGCGCAATCCCGCGTATTTTTATCAATACGCCTTGCCCCAATAGAGCATACATTTTGCGGGCTTTCCGCAGCAAACGCAGGTATCGGACAGATGCTCCTGTTCAAACGGGATACAGCGCGAGCCTACGCCCGTTTTTTCTTTTACCATGTCCTCACACGCCTCGTCGCCGCACCACATTGCTTTAATGAAACCGTCGCCCTTTTCCTCAAGTGTTTTCGTAATCTCTTCCATCGAGGTACACGCGAATGTCTTGTTTTCCCTGTTTTCAAGCGCCTTTTGATAGATACCGCCGTGCACCTCTCTGAGCTTTGCCTCGACCGCCGTTTCCAGCCCGTCGAGCGATACGACAGTCTTTTCACGGTTGTGGCGCGTTACGAGTACACACTGGTTGTTTTCAATATCCCGCGGACCAAGCTCTATGCGCACCGGCACGCCCTTCATCTCGTATTCCGAAAATTTCCACCCCGGGCTGTTGTCGCTGTCGTCCACCTTTACGCGCACAGATTTTTCAAGCCTTTCCTTGAGCTCCGCCGCCTTTTCAAGCACGCCGCCCTTATGCTGGGCAATCGGGATAATGACCGCCTGGATGGGGGCGACCGCCGGCGGAAGCACCAGTCCGCTGTCGTCGCCGTGCGTCATGATGACGGCGCCGATAAGCCGTGTCGTCACGCCCCAGGAAGTCTGGAACGGATGCACCTGCTTATTCTCTTTGTCTGTATAGGTAATATCGAACGCCTTTGCAAAGCCGTCGCCAAAATAATGGGACGTACCCGCCTGCAGCGCTTTGCCGTCGTGCATGAGCGCTTCAATAGCATAGGTCGCCTCCGCGCCCGCGAACTTGTCGCTGTCTGTCTTTCTTCCCTTGACCACCGGCATACAAAGCGAATTTTCACAGAAATCCGCGTAAACGTTCAGCATACGCTCCGTCTCTTCCACCGCTTCTTCTGAGGTCGCGTGTATGGTGTGGCCCTCCTGCCAGAGGAATTCCCTGCTGCGCAGGAACGGACGCGTCGTTTTTTCCCAGCGCACAACGCTGACCCACTGGTTATAGAGCTTGGGCAAATCGCGCCAGCTTTGAATAATATTCGCGTAATGCTCGCAAAAAAGCGTCTCGGAGGTCGGGCGCACGCAAAGCCGGTCCTCAAGCTTTTCGTCGCCGCCGTAAGTGACCCAGGCCACCTCCGGCGCAAAGCCCTCAACATGGTCTTTTTCCTTTTGGAGAAGGCTTTCGGGAATGAACATCGGCATGCAGACATTTTCATGGCCTGTCGCCTTAAACATACCGTCGAGGATACGCTGGATGTTCTCCCATATCGCATAGCCGTACGGGCGAATCACCATGCAGCCCTTTACGCTCGTATATTCAATCAACTCCGCTTTTTTTACAATGTCCGTATACCATTTGGCAAAATCCTCGTCCATCGGGGTAATTGCCTCAACCAATTTCTTATCCGCCATATTGTACGCGCCCTTTCCCTGTAACATTTTTCAGAAAACGCCATAATATTTGTATTATACCGAAAACGCCCTGCTTTTTCAATATCTAAATTGCGCGCAGGGAGGAACGCGCCCTGTCAAAACGGGCATTTTACGATGTTCGTTACAATACCGGCTTCTGTTATGTCGAGGATTCCGTAGGTCGCGTACGCTCCGCGCAGGCTGCCCGGGTTCATGACGTACAGCCCGTCGTCGTAGTCGGTCATTGCGTTATGCGTGTGTCCAAACAGCAGGATATCAGCTTTTTGCTCCCTTGCGGCCATATATACGCTGTAGTACCCCATTTTTACGTTATACAGGTGGCCGTGGGTCGCAAATATCTTCTTTCCGGCGATATGGAGCGTCTGCACTGCCGGTAAATCCGAGCCCCAGTCACCGTTGCCGCGCAGGCGCACAATCATTTTTTCCGGAAAGTCGGTCACGAGCTGCATCGACTGCTGTTCCCCGTCCCCAAGGTGAATAACAATCTCAGCTTTCGGCTGTGCCGTCACAACCCGCTGCAGGGTAAAATAGTCTCCGTGTGTATCTGAAACGACAAGAATCCTCATAATTGTTCTCCTTTGAAAGTATAAATAAAAAATGGCCGGCATAAGTATATGCTGTAGCCTTACTTTTTGAACAGGTGGTGTTTTTATGCCAAACAAAGACAGCAACGAAAACCTGCAGGACCTTATCAATACTGCGTCACAGCGGCTCGGCACGACGCCGGAGAATTTAAAGAAGGCAAGCCAGCAGGGAAACGTGCAGAATCTTTTAAACCAGCTCGACGGCGAGCAGGCCAAAAAGGTGCAGCAAATTTTAAACGACAAGGAAGCCTCCCAGAAGCTTCTGAACACGCCCCAGGCGCAGGCCCTCCTGAAAAAACTGATGGGCGGCAAATAAAACTTTTTCAGCTGACGGTGCCGGATGAATGCGGGAACCGCCGAAGGAGTGTGACAGAATGGACGATTTGACAGATAAAATCACAAAGATGCTGAGCGACCCGGAAACTATGGAGCAAATCAAAGGGCTTGCCGGAATGCTCGGCCAAAACGACGCGGCGCAGGAACCCTCTGGAGCCCTTCCCGCGGCCGCTTCCAACGGACAGGACGGCTCCGCGGAAAGCAGCAAGGGCGGCGGGTTCGACCTGTCCGCCCTGTCCGGCCTCCTGTCGAATACCGCGGATGGGAAAAAGGGCGGCGGGCCAGATTTGTCCGCCCTGTCCGGCCTCCTGTCGAATACCGCGGACGGAAAAAAGGGCGGCGGGCCTGACCTCTCAGCGCTGTCCGGCCTTTTATCAGGCGTCTCCGGAGGAAAAAAGAGCGGTGGATTGCCGGGGGCGGGCGATCTTCTTTCCGGACTTTCCGGCGACACGATACAATCGATTATGCGGATTCTCCCCATGCTCAGCGAGGTAAACAAAGAGGACGATACCACGCGCCTGCTCAATGCCCTGCGCCCATTTTTAGGGTCTGACCGGCGTAAAAAGCTCGACGAATCCGCGAAAATGCTACATATGATGAAGCTGCTCCCCCTGCTCAAGGGATTGCAGCTTTAGAGGTGATTGGTGTGAGAGAGCAGTCTGGCGATATGGACCGAATCCAGCAGGACGCCATGCGGCGTATGCAGGAGATGCAGGCGCGGGCGAAAATCCAGCAGCCGCACGCGCAGCAGCAAAATACACAGCAGGGAAATATGGGGCACAACCCCCACAAACCTCAAGCGCCGCAGAGAAGCGCGCCGCACGGCGCTCCCCCTCCACAAAGAGAAACTCCCCCGGCAAAAATGCCGGAGGAAAAAAAGCCCATAGCTTCTCCCGCGCATAACGACCTGCTCGGCAGCCTTTTTGAGGACAAAGAACGCAGCCTGATTTTAATCCTGATACTTATCCTGTCGAGCGAAAAGGCGGACAGCAGCCTTATCCTTGCGCTGATGTACCTGATTATTTAGGTCAGCGGATTTGCCCGTCGCCCTTGATGATATACTTCATAGAGGTCAGCTCATTGAGGCCCATCGGCCCCCTTGCGTGCAGCTTCTGGGTTGAAATACCAATTTCAGCACCCAGGCCGAATACTCCGCCGTCTGTAAAGCGCGTAGAGGAATTTACATAAACGGCGGCGCTGTCTACGCGCGACGTAAACTCACGGGAAGCGCGGTAATCGCTTGTAACGATACACTCGCTGTGCCCGCTTGAATATTTCGCGATGTGGTCGATTGCCTCGTCCATACTGTCTACTACTTTTACTGCAAGGATAAAATCGAGGTATTCCTTGTACCAGTCTTCCTCCACGGCGGGAACGACGCTGTCCCCGAGAATTTTTCCCGTCCTTTCACAGCCGCGCAGCTCCACCTGCTTTTCATCGAGCCTTGCCTTAATCTTGGGCAGGGCTTTTTCCGCTATATCTTTGTGGACCAGGATGGTTTCAATTGCGTTGCACACGGAGGGTCGTGAGGTTTTCGCGTTATAAATAATATCTGCCGCCATGCTGGGCTCGGCCGATTTATCTACATATACATGGCAGTTGCCTACTCCCGTTTCAATCACGGGTACATGCGCGTTTTCAACGACCGCCTTTATCAGGCCCGCGCCGCCTCTCGGAATCAGCACATCAAGGTAGTCCGTAAGCCCCATCAATTCAACAGACGACTGGCGGGCCGTGTCCTGGACAAGCTGGATGCAGTCCTCGGGAAGCCCCGCTTCCTTTACCGCTGCGCGCATCACCTGTGCGATACGCCGGTTGGAATTGATGGCCTCCTTGCCTCCGCGCAGAATCACGGCATTGCCGGATTTCAGGCAAAGCGCGGCGGCGTCCGCCGTTACGTTTGGACGCGCCTCAAAAATAATACCGATAACGCCCAGCGGTACGCGTACCTTTGTTACCTCCAGGCCGTTTTTCAGCGTACTGCCGCTTAAAACCGTTCCAATCGGGTCGGGAAGGGCTGCTACCTCCAGCACGCCGTTTGCCATGCCCTCAACGCGTTCAGGCGTCAAACGGAGCCTGTCGAGCAGCGCCGCCGTAAGTCCCGCTGCCTTACCGTTTTCAATATCCTTATCATTTTCCTCACGAATGCTTTTGCTGTTTTCCATTAAAGCAGCGGCAATTTTCTGCAATGCAAGGTTCTTTTTCTCTCCCGCTATGCTCAAAACACGCGCGGCTTCCTTTGCGTTTTGCCCCATCTGTTCCAGAACCGTCATATCTATCTTCCTTTCCAATGGTTTTATTTCTGTGCCAAAAACCTGGTGCCGACCGGCTTCTCTTCCAGAAGCTTATACAGGTTTTCCGGGTCTTCTCCGTTTATTACGCAGCACTCAATACCAGCGGCTGTCGCAAACTGTGCCGCAAGCAGCTTTGTCCGCATGCCGCCCGTTCCACGGTTGGAGCCGGTTCCCTCAGCCATCCGCTCAATCGTATCGTCAATCCGCTCCACCAGCGGGATAAGCTTTGCGTCCGGATTTGTTTTTGGGTTTTTATCGAACAGGCCGTCAATATCGGTCAGGATAACGAGCCTGTCTGCAGAGATAATATCCGCCACGATTGCGGATAGCATGTCATTGTCGCCAAAATTTTCACCGTCCAGCTCGTCGATGGCGACGGTGTCGTTTTCATTGACAATCGGGATAATCCCCATTTCCAAAAGCGTGTGGAAAGTGTTGATGACGTTTTCCTTTGTATGGTCATTTTCCACAGTATTCCTCGTCAGGAGAACCTGCGCCACCGTATGGTTGTACTCGCCGAAAAATTTATCGTACATGAACATCAGCTCACACTGCCCGACAGCCGCGAGCGCCTGTTTTTTCCGCGTCTCCGTGGGACGCGCCTTGAGCCCCAGCTTGCCGATGCCGACGCCAATCGCGCCAGAGCTTACGAGCACGACGTCACAGCCGGAATTCTGCAGGTTGCACAATACCTTGCAGAGCTGTTCAAGCCTGCGCAGGTTGAGCCTGCCGCTTTCATATGTAAGGGTCGAGGTGCCGACCTTCACTACTATTTTATGACAAGTCATAGAATAACCTTCTCCCACAGTCAATAAATTTATTGCTTTTCCTGCGTATCCAGCCCGTCGAGCAGCTCAAACAGCTTGTCGGTATCAATCGGCTTAATCAGGTAGCCGTCGATTCCCGCCAGATATGCCTGCTCCTTATCCTCATCAAAGGCGTTGGCGGACATCGCGATGACAGGCGTTTTTATTTTTCTTCCGGTTTCAATCATACGGATTTCCCTAGTTGCGTCCAGTCCATCCATAATGGGCATACGGATATCCATTAAAACCGCGTGATAGTATCCTTCCGGCATAGCGGCATACCGCTCAACGGCTTTTAGGCCGTTCTCCGCCGTATCGACCAGCACGTCCTGGAACTCCAGCAGGGATTTTGCAATTTCCATATTCAATTCGTTGTCCTCCACTAAGAGAACACGCCTGCCCTTTATATGATATGTCCTTTTCGCTTGGTGTGCTCCCGTTATATTCAGGCGGAGCATTGCGTCGTAAATCGCAGACTGGAACAAGGGTTTTGGTAAAAATGCGTCGGCGCCCGCCTCACGCGCTTGTGTTTCTATTTCGCTCCAGTCGTATGCAGAGATGATGATAATCATTGTTTCCGGCCCTACGAGCCTTCGGATACGCCTGGTCGTTTCGACGCCGTCTATGTCGGGCATTTTCCAGTCAATAAGCGCAAGGCTAAACGGCATTCCCCTGTCAAGCGCCCGCTGTACCTCTTCGACCGCTTTATAGCCGGAATCCACCCACAGGGAATCCGCCCCGATATTATTTAAAATTGCGCCTGACTGTTCACCGACGACCTCGTCGTCGTCCACAACAAGCACCCGGACGCCGTGAAAAACTTCTTTGGCCTCGCGCTCCTGCCGCTCAAGCGTATGGTCGTCCGTCAGGCCGAGCGGAACCGTCACAGTAAACTCCGTTCCCCTGCCGCGTTCGCTTTCCACAGAGATTTTCCCGCCCATCAGCTGTACAAGGTTATATACGATGGAAAGTCCCAGGCCGCTCCCGCTCTGGTTGCGTGCCGTATCGGCGGCTTCCTGCTCAAAGGGCTGGTAAACCCTGTCGAGAAAGGCCTTGGACATGCCAATGCCTGTATCCTTTACGGTAAGCTCCAGATAAGAAAGGCTCCCCGTCCTGTGCGCCTCCCGTATTCCGAGAGTAATTCGGCCTCCAGACGGCGTAAACTTCAGGGAATTTGAAAGCAGGTTCATCAGGATTTGGTTGAGCCGCAGGGAATCCCCATTGTAAAACCGCTCGAGCGGCTCGGCATGATGCACCTCAAAGCTGATTCCGCGTACCGATGCCTGCGGGTAAATCACACCCACCAAGTCGGAAACCAGCTCGGTAAAGTCAAATTTTTTATTGTTCAGCGCCATTTTACCGCGTTCGATTTTAGACATATCGAGAATATCGTTAATCAAGGAAAGCAGGTATTTAGAAGACGCGTCAATTTTCTTAAAGCAGTCGAGCACCCTCGTTTTGTCGTTCAGCTTGAGCTGCCCAATCGTGCTCATGCCGATAATCGCGTTCATCGGCGTCCGGATATCGTGGCTCATCCGGGACAAAAAATCCGATTTTGCGCTGTTCGCCGCCTCAGCTGCGGCAAGCGCGCCGCGCAGAAGCTGCTCCTGCCTCGCCTGCTTATCGCGCTGCTCGTCAAGAATCCGGAAAAGCATAATGGCAATCTCGTCTTCCCCGTATGGGTTCTCCACGCGTACGACGTGCGCGGAAACCCAATGGTATTTCCCATCGTCCCCCATCTGTCGGACCTCGGTATACACCTCGCTGCAACTGCTTCGGAAGCTGCCGAGAATTGCCTGCGGCATAAAATCCTTTAAATTGGCCCGGTCCTCCGGATGTATTTTTGGCTGTACGCTTTTTATCATCTCTTCGTAATTTCCGTGCGGCTGATGCTGTGTAATGAAGCTGCCGGAGCTGATGCAGTCAAACTGATTCTGCGACAGGTTGAGCTTCATAATCAAAGGGTAGGCCGTAAAAATCGAAGCGCGCAGAATCCGGTTTTCAAGCTGCTGTTCCTGCTCCCGCTCCTTACGGTACCGCATATTTTCTGTAATATCGTTAAACGCGGCCTGAATGACCAACCTGCCGTCGGCATTCGTCAGGCGTTCCATTGTCACGCTGATAAAGCAGCGGGAGCCGTCCTTCCGTACGCCCTCACGTTCGTAGGAAGCCTCCCCGCCTTCTTTTGACAGTTTATCGATTAATGCGATTACGCCCGCGCGTTCCTTTTCCAGCACAAAAGAAAACGGTGTGCGTACCTGCTGCCAATATTCCTTTTCAGTAAACCCATAAATCTCCCAGGCGCGGCGGTTGGCATGGATAATCCTATGCTCGCCGTCCGTCGTGAACTGGATAATCCCGCACGGCAGTGAATTGTAAAGCTGCGTGAGGAAATCTGCCTGCTGCGCGATTTCCTTGTTCGCCTGTATCAGATGAAGCTCCTGCATCTTATGCTTGGTTATATCCGTGATAAAACAGGAAATCACGCGCTCCCCGTCCCGGTCGGTTATGAGCTTGCCGATGTCCATGACATACAGCACCGAACCGTCCCGGCGTTTGACGCGGTACTCCGACGTATAGGAACCGCTTTCCTTCAGGGACGCCGCCACCAGCTTATGCGCCGCGTTATAGTCTGTTTCTTCAATAAAGCCGCGGAAGCAGTTTCCGGTGAAACCAATAAACTCTTCAGGGCTGCCAAACCCGAGAATTTCGCAAAGGCCCGCGCTTACCCATTTTAAGGAAAAATCCTCATCAGGGTATACGAGAGCCATACCGCCCGGCGTCTGTGCAAGCATCAAATCAATCTGCCTCTGCTGCTGCGCCACGGTTTCCCGTATTCTTTCGTATTCTTCCTTTGCATACTTCACCGGGAAAAGCTCTTCGTCTTTCAGGTTTGAATATGCAATGGAATTATGTATATGGGCGCACTCAAGCGCGCCGCCATTTCTTTCAAATATAAAAGTGCAGCGCTGGCGCTCCCGCATTTTCATGTGGGTTTCCTTTTTTGCCTCCAGCATGCTTTCCGCCTCGCACAGGTACCGTCCCGGGCCCAGCTCCTGCACGACGTAGCGTTCGTCCCACATATCAAAGGGAATCGCCTCATCCCTGCCCTTGAGGAACTGACGGCTGACGGCTTCTCTGCCTTCAGCGTGCTGGTGCTCTCCCGCTCCGAGCCATACGATGCCGGGCGCAAAGGTGGATATTAAAAAGTCGATGTCCCCGTTGCAGAAATAACGCCGCAGTATTTCATCTGCAAACGACGCAATTTCCCTCTCTTCTCCTTTGGTCATGATGTGTGTTCTCCTTCTGGTGCGCTCGGAATGGATGCCCTGAAAATCCCGCCTGCAATAACGGCGCCCGCCTGTCCAATCTGTGAACTGGCTACTTTCCCGATTATATCACAGCCGCCGTTATACTTACAGCGTTTTCTATAAAATGTCAGCCTTCCTCGTTAAAACGCGCGAGAAACGCTTTTGTCCGGTCATTCTGTGTATTTCCGAAAAGCTCCTGCGGCGTTCCGCTTTCCACAATTACGCCGTCGTCCATAAAAATAACCCGGTCGGCGACATTGCGCGCAAACGCCATTTCATGCGTAACGACGACCATCGTCATTTTTTCGGCGGCAAGTGAACGGATTACCCTTAAAATCTCGCCGGTCAGCTCCGGGTCGAGTGCCGAGGTCGGCTCGTCGAACAGCAGAAGCTGCGGCTTAAGCGCAAGCGCGCGCGCAATCGAAACGCGCTGCTGCTGCCCGCCGGAAAGCTGGTGCGGATAGGCGCCCGCCCTGTCGCGCAGGCCCATTTTATCAAGCAGCTCATACGCCGCTTTTTCCGCTTCATCCTTCGGCGTTTTTAACACGGTTACCGCCGCCTCTGTAATATTGCGCAAAACGGAGAAATGAGGGAATAGGTTAAAATTCTGGAATACCAAACCCAGGTTCAAGCCAATCCGGACGCAGGTTTTTTTATCGGCATACTGCGCTTTCCCGTTTTCTCCAGTTTTCACCAGCGTTTCGCCGCAAATGACGATTTCGCCGCTGTCGATGGTTTCGAGTTGTGTAATGCAGCGCAGGAGCGTGCTTTTGCCTGAACCGGACGGGCCGATAATCGCAAGCACCTCGCCCTCGTTTACGTCGACCGATATATCCTTGAGAACCTCTGTCTTGCCGAAGTCTTTTTTTATATTGTTAGCGCTGAGAATCTTCATCGTGCTTCTCCCTTCACATAAGTCCTGTACGCCTTCTTATTTATAATAGCTGAGCTTCTTCTCCGCGGCGGAGAAGAAAAGCGTGACCACACCGTTCATAATCAGGTAGAACAGCGCCGCGACAATATATGGGACGACGCTTACAGAAGAATTTGCAAACATCTTCGTAATGTTCATCAGCTCTACGACAGAGATGGTAAGCGCTAAAGAGGTATCCTTGACGAGCGTAATAAACTCGTTTCCCATGGGCGGCAGAATCCGCTTGACGACCTGCGGCAGCACGATTTTAAAAAAGGTCTGCCCGCGCGTAAAGCCCAGAACCCGGGACGCCTCATACTGCCCCTGCGATATGCTTTCAATTCCGCCGCGGTAAATCTCCGCGAAATAGGCCGCATAATTTAATGAAAACGCGATGATACACGCCGTAAAGCGGTCAAACACAATACCAATGAGCGGCATACCGAAAAAAACGAACATCAGCTGAAGCATCAGCGGCGTTCCGCGCATGATAAGCAGGTATAGCTGGACCGGGTAGCGGATAATCTTATATTTCGACATCCTGCCAAACGAAACAATTAGGCCAAGCGGCAGAGAAAACAGCAGTGTCAGCAAAAAAATCAGCACCGTAAACTGGGTTCCCTTGAGCATTTCCTGTATTAAAAGCTGAAAATTCATACAGATTCCCCTTTATGTATAATATAAGACGTACGTATTAATCCAAGCACACAGCCAGCTGGCTGTGTGCTTGGATTGTTCCGCAAGCCTGCCGCGGGAGATAATAAGGGCGGACGAAGCGTCCGCCCTTAAGCGTTCCAGTTACCGTTTATTCCACTGTCGTAATATCCTTTTCAAACCATTTGTTTGAAATTTCCGCGAGCGTTCCGTCCGCCTTCATCTCCTGAAGGGCGCCGTAAACCTTTTCCATCAGGGCGGTGTCCCCTTTACGGAAGCCGATGACATAATCCTCGGCTGCAAGGGAAGCGTTTTCGCCCTTGCCGTCCTGGACAATCTGGTAGGCGCCGGGCTCATTCTGCAGGTAATAGCGGGCGACCACCTCGTCAATTGCGACAACCTGTATTGTATTGTTCTTAAGCTCCATGAGCGCCGAAGTATAGTTTTCGATACCGACCACTTCGCCGAGCGTGGACTTAAACGCTTCGTTTTTATTCAGCGCCGATTCCGCCGAGCTGTCCTTCTGGACGCCAAGCGTCGTTCCCTTAAGGGATTCCATTGTTTTATATTCGGAGCTCTTGAGCGTCAGCAGGTATTGCTCGTTTTTCATATACGGCTTGGAAACAAGCATCGATTTGGCGCGTTCCTCGGTATAGCTCATGCCGTTCCATACGCAGTCGATGTTTCCGCCGTCGAGCTCCATCTGCTTGTTGTCCCAGTTGATAGGCTGTGCGACAAACTCAACGCCGAGCCTCTTACACGCTTCTTTTGCAACGTCGATGTCAAAGCCGATAACCTCACCCGTCTCGGTATTCTTAAAGCCCATCGGCGGGAATTCCGCATCAAGCCCAAGGACAAACCTTCCGGCATCCTTTACCTTCGTCCAGGACTCGTCCTTTTCAGGGGCGGATGTTCCGCTTTCCGAGCCTGTACCGCTGTTTTGGGAAGGCGTACCGCTTTCCCCGGCGCCGGTACAGCCCGCGGCAATAACCGCCATCATTGCCGCGGCAAGCAAAACCGCAATTATTTTCTTCATAAAATTTCCTCCGAATTCATTTTTTGCCGAGCCTGCTGCGGCCCAGCCGACAAGCAAAATTTTATCATATTAATAAAGTGAAGTAAATAGGCAAATTCGACAAATGGGCGGAGGTTCCATGCTTTTGCGCTAATTCCTTCCGTGGAACAGGGTACTTTTCCCAGTGTTTTCTTTTTTCCTGATATTTTAATAAAGGCAGGTGCTGCTCAAAAACTTTTTACGCTGGTGAAACGGCAGCCAGGCTGTTATTCATAGAGGTTATTACGCTTACTAATCGTATTAGTAACCAGAATTTTCCCGCAGCGTTTGCCCGCCGGCCTCCCCCTGCTGGATACGCCAATCATGCGAGCTTTTTGCATTTTTGTTTATATAAAAAAGCCCCTCCGGAACCCGGAGAGGCTTTTCTTTTCGCACCGTTAAAACTCTATATCAAAGAATTTTATTCCTGCTCTTCTCTCATTTTAGCGAAGCATTCGCTGCAATAGACAGGGCGGTCTTCCCTGGGCCTGAACGGAACCTTTGCTTCCTGACCGCAGGACGCGCAGGTAGCGGTGTACATTTCACGCTCGGGTCTGCCGGCGTTCTTGCGTGCGTCACGGCAGGGCTTGCATCTCTGGGGCTCATTGACAAAGCCTTTTTCCGCATAAAATTCCTGCTCGCCAGCGGTGAAAATAAATTCCGAACCGCAGTCCTTGCAAATGAGAGTCTTGTCTTCGTACATGTGATTTACCTCGCTTTGGATTAAATAAATTTTCGCCCCAGGACGGATTTGCACCGACGCCTTTGTAAAACAACGCTCTTCTGTAAAATAAGCTACATGGGACATTTTTATCAAACGCTTTTGAGCTTCCTGCGGATTCTCTGTAAAGCGTTATCAACTGATTTTACGGATGTTTTTAATGTATCCGCCGTCTGGGCATAGGAAAGTCCGCTCAGGTAAAACGACAACACCTTTTGTTCAAACGGGGTAAGCTCCGTTTGTATGCGCATCATCATCTGATGGTATGCCTCTTTATCAATTAGCTCCTGTTCGGGAGACACGCCTGCCTCTCCCTTTTCCTCCAGGGTATCGTCCGTCAGTGGGACAAGCCTGTCGGAGGGTATGTTTTTAAGCCGCTTTTCGCTTTTATAGACCGATTTAAACCTGCGTTCTATACAAATACCTGCATAAGTTGAAAAGCTGGCGCCCGCTTTTTCATCAAAGCCCTTAACCGCGTGGAGAAACGCCAGAAAGCCTTCCTGTATAAAATCGTCAAGCTCAGTCTTGGCGCCCCCGTACAGGGAAGCCTTTGCCCTGATTAAAGGAAGGTAGCGCTGCGCAAGCACATCAAAGGCGCTGTTTTGCCCCCGACGGGTCAGTTTTATCAGCCGGTCATCAGAATATTCTCTCAAATCCTGTTCCGACTCCCTGTTTTCCATAAAACAACCCCGCTGACCATATGCTCACTTATACGGCTCTCATGATACATCATTTGTTTGAATAAGTCAACAACTTTTCTGTATTCCTCGTAAAATCAAAAAAATATGTGTTTTATTTTTATGCAGATTCTACATAAACTATGCAAAACCGCCGTTGTTTGACTAAAATAGTCCGCCCTTATTCCGCATCCGAATGTGAATAATTCAAACATAAATCAAATTTATTATGTATTCGATATATAATATAATAATCGATTGTACAAAAAGGAGTAATATTATGGTAGTATGCTGCAGCATGGGCCTGTATGGGCTGGAAGCGTTTCCCGTTCGTGTGGAAGCGGACATTCAAAACGGCATAAGCGCGTTTGACATAGTCGGGCTGCCCGACGCCGCAGTAAAGGAATCGCGCGACCGGGTACGCGCCGCCCTGAAAAACTGCGGATATGAATTCCCTATCGGCCGGATTACAGTGAACTTAGCGCCCGCAGACATCCGCAAGGAAGGGCCGCTGTACGATTTGCCGATTTTAATCGCCCTGCTGCGGGCAACCGGGCAAATTGCGGACTACGCGCCGGATAGCGCATTTCTGGGCGAGCTTTCATTAAACGGCAGCGTACAGGGCGTGACCGGCGTTCTCCCTATGACAATTGCAGCACAGCAAAAAGGAATCCGAAGCCTGTATGTACCGTCCGATAATGCTCCGGAAGGAGGAATTGTAAAAGGTATTGACGTTTATCCCGTAAAAAGCCTCGAACAGCTTATCCTTCATCTTCGGGGCAGCAAGCCCATCGCGCCCGCCTCCCCTCCGGAAATAGCCCCCATACCCGACGGCGCGGTTCCCGATTTTTCACAGGTCAAGGGACAGAACGAAGCAAAACGCGCAATGGAGATTGCCGCCGCAGGCGGGCACAATATCCTGTTAATCGGGCCTCCCGGCTCCGGAAAAAGCATGCTGGCAAAACGCCTGCCGTCTATTCTGCCTGATATGACCTTTGAGGAAACGATAGAAACGACAAAAATCCATTCCATCGCGGGCCAGCTGAAAAACGGAAGTTCCCTGATTACCCGCCGGCCGTTTCGCAGCCCGCATCATACCGTATCCGCCGCCGGGCTCTCCGGCGGCGGCGCGGTCCCTAAGCCCGGCGAGCTGTCCCTTGCCCACAACGGCGTGCTGTTTCTCGACGAGCTGCCGGAATTTTCACGCCATACGCTCGAGGTACTGCGACAGCCTATTGAAGATGGCTGTGTTACCATATCGCGCGTAAGCGGCTCGCTCAGTTATCCCTGCTCCATTATGCTCGCCGCCGCTATGAACCCCTGCCCGTGCGGGTATTACGGCCACCCGTCCAGAAGGTGCTCCTGCTCGCAGAACGCCGTCGCGCGTTATTTGTCACGTGTCTCAGGGCCGCTGCTCGACCGGCTCGATTTACATATTGAAGTACCTCCCGTCGCTTTTGAAGAGCTTACCCAAAAACAAAGCAGTGAAACCTCTGCGCAGATTAAGCTGCGGGTGGAGGAAGCACGGAGCATTCAGCGTGAACGTTACCACGGCAGGGGTATCCCCTGCAACGCGCGGCTCAGCCCTTCCATGCTGAGGGAAGCCTGCCCTTTGGATTCGCAGGCTGAACGTATCCTCCGGCGCTCATTTGACGAGCTCGGGTTTTCCGCGAGAGCATACGACCGCGTGCTGAAGGTTGCGCGAACGATTGCGGACATGCAGAAGAGCCAAATAATACGTGCGCCCCACATTGCAGAAGCTATCCAATACCGCAGTCTCGACCGGAAATATTGGCGTTCTGAATAATAAACCATAAAGACTTAAACAAAACAGGGAAATGCGAAAGGCTCAAATAAATAAATTGTATAAAATATTTTAATGACAGGCAGCTAGACACGTGAAACCGGCTGCCTGCTTTTCCTTTTACTTCGGGCAAAAGGAATGTAAAATTTTATACGTCTGCTCCTTATTCCTTTAGTTGTTCAATTACGCTCATAACCAGGCTGACGTGCTTTTCTGAAAGGCCCTCAACGCTGAGTGAAAGCTCCTTGTCGATTCCGACCAGGTAATCTATGGAAACACCAAAAAACCTGGCCAGCCGAATCATTACTTTATAGGGCGGCTGCCGCGTCGAAAGCTCATAGGAAGAAATCATGACATTACTTACCCCGACAACCTGTCCCAGTTCCTCCTGAGTCATGTGTTTCGCTTTTCTGAGTCTTCGAAGCTTGCTACCCATTTCAACCATGTTCTATCACCTTTCAAAAGCTGTTTTGCGTCTTTTACGGACATGTTATACATCTTCCAAGGCAAATATAGCACAATATCGTCATAAAGTAAATACGAGATAAATGAAATATCAAGTGAAATTATATCACAATTAATAGAAAAATAAGGGGATTTATGGCATGATATTAAGGGTAGGACGCTTAATTCACAATATACAGTCTTCTTTTGGGGAAATAAAACGAAATATATAGATTTAATTTAGATATATTTCGACTTCAAACGTTGCAATTGCACATAAATAAGAGTTAAATTTAACTTAACATAAGCTTGTAATAAATATAAAACGGGGTGTAAATTATGGCGATTAAAAGTTTATCCATACGCATTGATGAAAAGATGCTTCACAAGCTGCACGTCCTGGCGGATTATGAGGGACGGTCCGCTAACAGCCAAATCATTATTCTGATACGCGATGCTGTAAAGGAATACGAAGCAAAGTATGGGCCAATTGAAGTCGACAGCTAATCAAACGGCTGCCAGCGCTCTTTTTGGTCCGGGTCCGGGGGCTTTCTTTTTCTGTTTAAAACTGACAGGAGAAGGAGGCCCTTGCTGTTTCTCTCCATCCCTGTGTCAATCAGACATATACCGGCACAATTCTTCTTAATTCTTCAAAAAAGCATATGCCCGCGCACATATCCCTGCGCCTGTTGGCACAGAATTCCGTTGGCGCTCCACCGCTTTGTGTAAATATTTACAAATTTGGTTAAAATGATGTTACCATGGGGAAATCCGGTTGACATTGGAAGCAATTTGTATTATGATTGCAGGTAGTGTTTTTTGGTAATGTTGCATTATTGTGTACCTTCTTGTTTGATGATAACAGCCAAAAAAAACGGGCTTTATTATTGATTACGACATGTTTCGGTTTTATCCGAATGTTTCTCTACATATAACAAATGAATAAAATATTACGTAACGCTTGTTGGATGAAAAATGTATTTGGGAGTGTACCGTATTGGATAAATATGTGATTAACGGCGGGCGCCGTTTATCGGGAGAGGTCTCCGTCAGCGGGGCAAAAAACGCAGCAGTTGCAATTATTCCGGCAGTCGTCCTTGCAGACGGACCGTGCCGTATTGAAAATATACCGAACATCAGCGACGTCACCTTTATTGCAAAAATCCTTCAGGAAATTGGAGCAAACGTTAAAAGAATCAACAAATCCACTTTGGAAATCGATCCGCGGACTGTAAGCACGTCCGTTGCAACATATGAACAGGTCAAGGGAATGCGCGCCTCCTATTACCTGCTGGGCGCCCTGCTCGGCAGATATAAAAAAGCGCAGGTTGCCATGCCAGGCGGCTGTGACTTTGGTGTACGGCCTGTGGACCAGCATCTCAAGGGCTTTGCCGCCCTTGGCGCAAAGCATGAGCTTATCAACGGCGCCGTTATCAGCGTTCAGGCCGACAGGCTTCTGGGCAGCCATATTTATCTTGATGTGGTTTCCGTCGGCGCTACGATGAACATTATGCTCGCGGCTGTAAAGGCTGAGGGCTTGACGGTAATTGAAAACGCCGCGAAAGAGCCGCATATCGTCGACCTTGCAAACTTTTTAAACTCCATGGGCGCCGACGTACGCGGCGCGGGAACCGACGTAATCAAAATAAGGGGAGTCGAGCATCTGCACGGCACTACCTATTCCATTATTCCCGACCAGATTGAGGCCGGCACCTATATGGTCGCGGCAGCGGCCACAAACGGGGACGTCCTCATCCGCAACGTTATTCCTAAGCATTTGGAATCCATTACGGCAAAGCTGCGTGAAATGGGCGCGGTTGTGGAGGAATATGACGAGGATATCCGTGTCAGAAGCGAAGGCAGGCTTTCGCGCTGCAATATCAAAACGATGCCGCATCCGGGTTTCCCCACCGATATGCAGCCGCAGTTCGCGGCACTTCTTTCCGTCGCGAACGGCACGAGCATTATCAATGAAAACGTCTGGGATAACCGCTTCCGGTATGTTGCGGAGCTGTGCAGAATGGGTGCGCAGATTTCTGTCGATGGAAGGCTTGCGATTATCGAAGGTGTGGAAGAGCTGATTGCCGCTCCTGTCAAAGCAACTGACCTGCGCGCGGGCGCAGCGATGATTATTGCCGGGCTTGTTGCGAATGGCTCAACCGAAATTGAAAATATTATCCATATTGAGCGCGGCTATGAGGAAATTGTGGATAAATTCCAAAAGCTCGGTGCGGATATTAAAAAGGAACGCACCCGTACAACAACCGAGGTTGTTACGGCTTAAAATATAAGACAAACAGCAGGTTTCGCTTGGAAATTTATAATTTTACTTTCCAAACGGGCCTGCTTCTGGTATAATAACCTTACATGGCGGGGCGGACATTTTGTCTGCCTTATTTTTTCATAAAATAGGGAAAGATAGAAAAGGTGAAATTGGGATGGCACGTTTATGCCCGCTCTACAGCGGAAGCAAAGGGAATTGCTATTACATAGGCAGCGGCAGCGGCGGCGTATTAATCGACGCGGGCCGCAGCGCCAAACAGATTGAAACGGCCATGCGCGACAACGGGCTCGATATGGCCGGCGTTCATGGAATATTTGTTACACACGAGCATACCGACCATATTCAGGGACTTCGCGTGCTTGCGTCGCGCTACCGCCTCAACGTTTACGCTTCTAAGGGGACGCTCGAGGCGCTTGGCAGGCAGGGCGTGCTGTGTGACAAATATAAAACCTACGTTATTCCAAGCGGCGGCGTACAGACGGACGATATGCATATCATTCCGTTCCACACGTCGCACGACTGCAGCGAAAGCATGGGCTTTGTTGTGCGCACGGGTGACGGCAGGAGTATTGCGGTCGCAACCGATACGGGTATTTTGTCGGAGGAAATCGAAACGGCTGTATCCGGCTGCGACGCGGTCGTTATTGAGTCAAACCACGACGTCGGTATGCTTTTAAACGGTATTTACCCATATCCGCTCAAGCGGCGTATCCTGTCGGATAAGGGGCATTTGTCGAACGATACCTGCGCCGAATTCCTGCCAAGGCTTATCGACAGCGGTACGACCCGGCTAATCCTTGCGCATTTAAGCCGGGAAAACAACATGCCGCGCATTGCCGAGCAGTCGGCGCTTTGCTCGCTTGAGGGCTTCGGTATGCGCAGGGGAATCGATTTTATGCTGTCGGTTGCGCCCGAGGCGACCAAGGGTGAAACAATCGTTTTGTAACGTAACAAATTCCGGGGAGAATAACCATATGGTCACGGTAAATATTATCTGCGTAGGGAGCTTAAAGGAGCAATACTGGCGGGACGCCTGTACCGAATACGAAAAACGCCTGCGCCCCTTCTGCCGGTTTGCGGTAAACCAGGTGGACGAGCAGCGCATTCCGCAGAACCCGTCCCAGGCGCAGATAGACGCCTGTATTTCAGAAGAAGGCAAACGCCTTCTTGCAAGGGTTCCGCGCGGCGCTTATACCATAGCCATGTGTATTGAAGGCAGGGAGCTTTCCTCCCCGCTGCTTGCGCAGAAACTGGAACATGCGGCGGTTGGCGGCGGCAGCAGCGTCGCTTTTTTTATCGGCGGTTCGTGGGGCTTGTCCGAAGAGGTCAAGCGGCAGGCCGACTTCAGGCTTTCCATGTCCCCTATGACCTTCCCGCACCAGCTTGCGCGCGTCATGCTCTGCGAACAGATTTACCGCGCATTCCAGATTTCTTCCGGCGGTAAATATCATAAATAAACCCGGTGAAGAGATTACTGTTACTGCCATAAAAATCCGTTTTCTGAAAGGGTGCGCTATGGAGCAATATATAAATTTATTAAAAGAAAAGGGCGCGGATTTTGCAATCATTATAGATACCGAAACGGTCGTCACCGCAGCCTGGACAATATACAAATGCAAATTCGGCTGCAGCTCCTATGGAAAAAACCACTGCTGTCCACCTAACGCCCCAACTTATAAGGAAACACAGGAAATGCTTGGCTGTTATTCAAAGGGCATCCTGTTCCGTACCCATGAAGTAAACACGGTTACGCCCCTAGCTGTAGAAGCTGCAAGGAAAATGTTTCTTGACGGCTATTATAAGGTAATAGCCTTTGGAGATGGGGACTGCCAGAAATGTATTAAATGCGCTCCCGACCGCTGCGCTTTTCCGGGAAAGACAGTCCCTTCTATGGAAGCCTGCGGAATCGATGTGTTCGCAACGGTCCGAGCAAACGGGCTGGAAATCCATACGCTTCGGGAAAAAGGAGAGCCGCAGAACCATTTCGGCTTAATTTTATTTGAATAATACTAAATTGTCGTTTTAACGGAAAGGGGGCGTTTTTATGGCGCTCGACGGCGCTTTTCTGCGTCATATCAAAATAGAGCTGGAAGAAGCACTGATCGGCTTCCGTGTGGAAAAAATATACCAGCCCGCCAAGGATGAGATTGTCCTTTCCATGCGCGGGCAGGGCGGAGCAAGAAAACTGCTGATGTCCGCAAAAGCGGATTCCCCGCGCGTACACCTGACAGATTTCGCGCCGGAAAATCCGCAGACGCCGCCGATGCTCTGCATGCTCCTGCGCAAACGCCTTACGGGTGCAAAGCTCCGGGCAATCCGCCAGCCCCAGCTGGAACGGCTGCTGTCGTTTGATTTCGACGCGACAAGCGACCTGGGTGACCGCGTCAGCCTTACTCTTACGGTAGAAATCATGGGTAAATACAGCAACGTTATCCTCGTTGACGAAGCGGGCATTATCGTTGACGCGCTCAAACGCGTCGACGCGGCGATGTCTTCCCAGCGCCTGGTTTTACCGGGGCTTGCCTATGAAATGCCGCCCGCACAGAACAAGCCCTGCGTGCTCGACACGCCTGCCGAGGACATTATAAAAAGGCTTAGCTGTATAGACCGGGATATGGCTCTCCACAAGGCGCTCCTGCAAAACATCCAGGGCGTGTCCCCTATCGTCTGCCGGGAGCTTGAGCACCTGACGGGCAGGGGTGTTGATATCAGCGTCAAAACCATGACCGCAGAGCAAAAACAGCGGCTGTCTTTCTTTTTGAACAGATTATCCGGTGTAATCAGGGATGCCGCGGGCACACCGCATATGGTCTGCGAATTAAAGGGAAAACCGCTCGATTTTTCGTTCACCGACATCGCGCAGTATGGCACGGCGGCTCAGGTTAAGCGCATCGAGCGGTTCAGCCTTCTGCTCGATAGCTTTTATTTTGAACGCGACCGCGCCGACCGGATGAAAAACAAATCGCACGATTTATTAAAGCTGCTTGCAAACGCGTCCGACCGATTGTCGCGTAAAATCAACACACAGCAGGCGGAGCTGCAAAGATGCTCTGACCGCGAGCCGCTGCGCGTCTGCGGGGATTTAATCCAGGCAAACCTTTACCGCATTGAAAAGGGCGCGCCGTTTGCAGACCTTGAAAATTTTTATGAGGAAAATTCCCCTGTTTTGCGCGTAAAGCTCAACCCGGCGCTCTCAGCGTCGCAGAACGCGCAGAGGTACTATAAGGAGTACCGCAAGGCAAAGACCGCCGAGCAGGTGCTTGCCGTGCAGATTGAAAAAGCGCAGGAAGAGCTTGCGTATATTGAAACCGTATTCGACGCGCTTTCCCGCGCACATACAGAGCGCGAGCTGTCGGAAATCCGGCAGGAGCTTATGGAACAGGGATATGTCAAAAAGGCGCGCGGCAAACAAAAAACGCCTGCCGCCCTACCGCCGCTCAGCTTTACGTCGAGCGAAGGCTTTACCATACTCGTCGGGCGCAACAACCGCCAAAACGACAAGCTCACGCTTAAAACGGCGAACAACAACGACGTCTGGTTCCACACAAAAAATATCCCAGGCTCGCATACCGTCATTGTGACGGACGGCAAAACACCGGGGGAAGAAACCATTTTACAGGCGGCTCGGCTTGCCGCTTACCACAGCCGCGCCAGGGACAGCGCGCAGGTGCCTGTGGATTACACGCAAATCCGGTATGTCAGCAAGCCGCAGGGCGCAAAGCCGGGCATGGTGATTTATAAAAACAACAAGACGCTTTATGTCACTCCAGCGGCAGATACAGGGGATAAATAAAAAAGGGGACGGAAAAATCCGTCCCCTTTTTATTTATGGGCGTATTAATATCCCATGTCCTTATCCGTTTTTAAAAGCAGTATAATCCCCCGGCGGACCGCTTTTCCTTTTGTAACGCCTTTTTTCGCGCAGTATTCCATCAGTTGCCTGTCAGTAATCGCGTCCAGCCTGACTGTCGTTTTAATATTGATTGGGTTTTCAAGCCTCGGCCTGCCCGGTTTCCTCTTCCCCATTTTATAACCACCTCATTTCACATCACAATAAAGCATAAAATATGTTTGCAGTGAAGTGGGCATTATTTGAAAAACAATCACAAAAAATCTTTTTTGCGCGGTAAAACCCGGATATTGCTTTTTTTCTTTTCTTCGGCTATAATCATAAAAAGACAGAAAACGCGCAAAATAGCGTCAGAAATAAACGGAGGTATAACAATATGGCACAGATTACAAAAGATACGATTATCGGCGATATTCTGGATATGGACAACACAACCGCCCCCTTTTTCCTTGAGATGGGCATGCATTGCCTTGGATGCCCCGCATCGCGCGGCGAAACTATCGCCGAGGCATGCATGGTACACGGAGTAGACGCGGACGAGCTGATTAAGAAAATCAATGAACATCTTGCAAAATAAACAGTCCGGCGTTAGGGGCAGGGTTACCTGCCCCTTTTTACGTTGTTTTATCTACGCTTTCAGGATTTTATTTTATAAAGAAAGGGGTGTCCGCAAGTGGGCCGTCCTTTGTTCCAGCTTGACAACCGCCTCGCGCTGTGCGCCAAATATGTGCGGCAGGATGCAGCGCTTGCCGACATCGGCACCGACCACGCCTACCTTCCCGTATGGCTTGCGCGCACAGGGAAGATTAAAAGCGCGCTCGCGTGCGATTTACGGGAGGAGCCGCTGAGGCACGGACAGGCGACCATCCAAAAATATCACGCGGAAAAGCTCGTCAAAACAAGGCTTTCCGACGGGCTCCAAAGCATATTCCCTGATGAATGCGGCGATATTGTGATTGCAGGTATGGGCGGGGAACTGATTGTACAAATCCTTTCCCATGCCCCGTGGGTAAGGGACCCAGGCAAACGCCTGATTTTACAGCCGATGTCGAAGGCGGAGGTACTCAGAAGCTATCTTTCAAACGAAGGCTTTGCAATTTTACAGGAGGAGGCCGTCCGCTCGCTCGGGAGAATTTACAGCGTAATGCGGTGCGGCTATACCGGCAAAAAAATACAGTCCGGAATTTTGGACATCTACACCGGCGCGCTCCAACCGGGGGACAGGCCGCTTGACAGGGAATATATAGAAACGGTTTGCCGTAACCTGCAAAAGAAGGCCAACGGTCTTCACGCCGCGGGGAACGAAACAGAAGCGCAGCCGCTTTTCAATTTAATTACGGCCCTGCAAAAGCGGGCGGGTATAATAAAAGGAGGAACTGATTGAATGGCAACCGTACAGGAAATATATCATTTTATAGACAGCTTCGCCCCATTCGACACAGCGATGGATTTTGACAACGCGGGCATTTTGGCGGGCGACAGGAACGCGCCTGTAACAACGGCGGTAGCCGCGCTCGATATTACGCCCGCCGTCATTGAAGAGGCTGTGGAAAGCGGCGCGCAGCTTATCATCAGCCACCATCCCATTATCTTTCAGCCGCTGCGTACCCTGCCAAACGACAGCCCCGCCGCGCTGCTTATCAAAAACGGGCTGAACGCCCTGTGCGCGCATACAAACCTCGACCTTTCGCCTGAGGGCGTAAACGTCCGCCTTGCCCAAGCGCTTTCCCTGCAGGACGTCCGGCTGGTGGAAAACGAATGCATCGCCCTCGGTACGCTCGCGGGGGAACAAAACGCCAGGGAGCTTGCGCTGCATGTCAAAAAGGCCCTGTCCTGTAATGGTGTACGTTTTATCGGACTTAACAAAAAAATCAGAACTGTCGCCGTAAGCTCAGGCGCCGGAGGCGACAGCCTGTACCGCTGCAAGGAGCTGCAGGCAGACGCGCTCGTTACAGGTGAAATCAAGCACCATCAGCTGTTAGACGCATACCGGATGAACGTCGCGGTCGTTGACGCCGGCCACTTCTGCACGGAGAATATTGTAATCAAACCGCTTGTCCAAATGCTTAAAAAAGAATTCCCGTCTGTGGAATTCATCGAATCAGCGCGCTGCACCGACGCGGTCGAATACGTTTAAAGGGGTACGCATACATTTAAATAGAAAAACCGGCGCACGAATCGGCTGCTGCGCCGGTTTTTCTATGCTGCCTGATTGCGCCGCTTCCCGGTTTTTCATAAGTTTGCATTTACCCATGTAAAAATTCGCCAAAAAAGCGCAGGAAATCGCATTTTATATTGACTTGCATATTATAAAATACTATAATTAGAGCGTTAGCAATTTCACAAACTTATCAGGTTTGTATTACAGTAAAGCGCCCTCCGCGGCGCAGAAGAAAGGAAATGTTTCACAGATGAGCAGAGTTTACAATTTTTCAGCGGGTCCCTCCATGCTGCCAGAATCCGTACTGAAAAGGGCGGCGGCGGAAATGCTCGATTATGAGGGCAGCGGCCAGTCCGTCATGGAAATGTCCCACCGTTCCAAGGTATATGACGGTATTATCAAGGGCACCGAGGCACTGCTTCGGGAGGTCATGAGCATTCCCGATAATTACAAGGTCCTCTTTTTGCAGGGCGGCGCGTCCTCTCAGTTTGCAATGGTTCCTTTAAACCTCGCTGTCAAGAGCGGCAAGGCTGATTATGTTCTGACAGGCCAGTGGGCGAAAAAAGCTTACAAGGAAGGCTCCCGCTACGCGCAGGCCAACGTGGTTGCTTCCTCTGAGGACAAAACGTTTTCCTACATACCAAAGCTCGACCCGTCCACCTTTACAAAAGACGCGGACTACTTCCATATCTGCATGAACAACACCATCTACGGCACCGTTTACCACGAGCTGCCGGACACGGGCGACGTGCCGCTGGTAGCGGACATCTCCTCCTGCATCCTGTCCCAGCCGATTGACGTGTCGAAGTTCGGCGTGCTTTACGCGGGCGCGCAGAAGAACATGGCGCCTGCCGGCCTTACGGTCGTCATCGTGCGCGAGGACCTCATCGGCAGCGCGCAGGGCATTACGCCGACAATGTTTAACTACCAGACCCACGCGGACAACGATTCCATGTTCAACACGCCGCCGTGCTACACCATCTATATGGCAAAGCTCGTGCTTGAGTGGATTAAGAACGAAATCGGCGGGCTCGATAAAATGAAAGAGCGCAACGAAAAGAAAGCAAAGCTGCTGTATGATTTCCTCGACGGCTCCAAGCTCTTCAAGGGCACAGTCGTTAAAGAAGACCGCTCCCTTATGAACGTACCGTTCGTTACGGGCGACGCTGACATGGACGCGAAGTTCGTCAAAGAAGCGGGCGAGCGCGGCTTTATCAATATTAAGGGCCACCGCTCAGTCGGCGGCATGCGCGCTTCCATCTACAATGCCATGCCTTATGAGGGCGTGGAAGCGCTCGTAAAATTTATGGGCGAGTTTGAACAGGCCAATTCCTGATTCCGTCAAATAAACTATCCGAAGGAAGATGAACGATATGTACAATATTCTCACACTCAACAAAATCGCAAAAACAGGGCTTGACCGCCTTGGCGAAAACTATACCTGCACGGGCGACGCGCAGAACCCCGACGCAGTCCTTGTCCGCAGCGCTTCCATGCACGATATGCAGTTCGGCGGCAACCTGCTCGCCATCGCGCGGGCGGGCGCGGGCGTCAACAACATCCCGGTCGATAAATGCGCGCAGGACGGCATCGTCGTGTTCAACACGCCCGGCGCGAACGCAAACGCTGTAAAGGAGCTTGTCATCGCAGGTATGCTCATCAGCTCCAGAAAGGTCATCAGCGGCATTGAATGGGCCAAAACCTTAAAGGGCAACGGCGCTGAGGTCAGCAAGATGGTCGAAAAGGGAAAGAGCCAGTTCGCGGGCCCCGAAATAAAGGGCAAGAAGCTCGGCGTTATCGGCCTGGGCGCCATCGGCGTGCTCGTCGCAAACGCGGCCACCTCACTGGGCATGGAGGTTTACGGCTACGACCCGTACCTCTCCGTTGACGCGGCATGGCAGCTTGAGAGCAATATCAAGCACTCCACCGCGGTAGATACCATTTTTACAGAGTGCGACTATATCACCATCCATGTGCCGCTTACTCCCGACACCAAGGAAATCATCAACGCGGAAAACATCGCGAAGATGAAGGACGGCGTTCGTATTTTAAACTTCTCCAGGGCCGACCTTGTCTGCTCCAGGGACGTTGTCGAGGCGCTTAAGTCCGGCAAAATCACAGCGTACGTTACAGACTTCGCTACCGACGAGGTCTTGGGTGAAGACGGCGTGATTGCCCTGCCGCATCTCGGCGCCTCCACACCGGAAAGCGAAGACAACTGCGCACGCATGGCGGCTGACGAGGTCAAGGATTATCTGGAAAACGGAAATATCACCAACTCCGTCAACTTCCCATCCATCTGCATGCCGAAAAGCGGCGAGGTACGTTACTGCATCCTGCACAAGAACGCGCCGAACATCTTAAAGCAAGCGCTTTCCCTCATCGGCGACCTGGGCGCAAACGTTGAGAACATGGAGAACAAATCAAAGAAGGATAACGCGTACACGATTATTGACGCAACGAACGTAACCGCCGAAATCAGCAAGGAGCTTGCAAGCATTGACGGCGTTATCCGCGTCCGTGTTATCAAATAAGGCACAGCTTTCCGCATATACAAAGCCTCCTGTAAAACAGGAGGCTTTTTTATATTTATATATACAGCCCGGCGCCCGGCCCAAGCGGAATTCCTGTCAGCATCCAAATAATCAGAAGCAGCGACCAACCGATAAGGAAGAACAGGCTGTACGGAAGCATCATCGAAATCAGCGTCCCGATACCCGCCTTTTTATCGTACCGCTTTGCAAAGACGACAATCATCGCAAAGTAAGACATCAGCGGCGTTATCAAATTGGTACAGGAATCGCCGATGCGGTAGGCAACCTGCGTGAGCGCCGGAGAATAGCCGAGCATCATAAACATTGGTACAAAAATCGGCGCCAGGATTGTCCATTTGGCTGTTGCGGAACCCATCAGCAGGTTGATAAAGGCCGTAAACAATACGAAAATTACCATAAGCGCCGGTCCGCTGATTCCGGATGCCTTGAGGAAATCAGCCCCGCTTATCGCCAGGATTGTCCCCAGCTTGCTGTAATTAAAAAAGCTGATAAACTGAGCGGCAATAAAAATCAATGCGATATAGCTTCCCATGGTCGCCATGTTCTTTTCCAGCTGACGGGCAACGTCGCCCTCGCCCTTGTACGTTCCTGCAATCCTGCCATAGACGACAGACGGGATAAAAAAGATAAGCGCCAAAAGCACAATCAATCCGTCAATGAGCGGCGCGCCCGTCGTCAGGCTTCCCGTTTCCGGGTTGCGCAGCAGGGAATTTTGCGGGATGCAGGCGATTATAATCCCTAAAATGAGCAGAAGCAGAACAATTCCGCCTGCTTTCAGGCCCTTTGACTCGCGGGGCGACAGCCTTGTCAGAGCGTCCGCGCCGTGGTGCTCCTCCGGCTCAAACTTTCCAAGCCGCGGCTCCACTATTTTGTTCGTGACGAACGTACCGATAACGACAATCAGCAGGGTCGAAACAATCATAAAAAACCAGTTGTCGGTCGCATGTACGACAAACCCGTTGTCCACAATCTGCGCCGCCTCCGTGCTGATGCCCGCAAGCAGCGGGTCGAGCGCCCCGATAATAAGGTTTGCGCTGAACCCGCCCGACACGCCTGCAAACGCCGCCGCAAGCCCCGCGAGCGGATGCCTGCCGTACGCCATAAAAATAAGCGCGCCGACGGGTATTAGTATAACATAGCCGATGTCGGTCGCAACGTTCGACATAACGCCCAGAAACACGAGCATCGGCGTAACGATGGCGCGCGGCGTGACGGCGACCATTTTTTTGAGCGCGGCGGACAGAAAGCCGCTACCCTCGGCGCAGCCTACGCCCAGCATGGTGACGAGCACCACGCCCAGCGGCGCAAAGCTTGTGAAATTACCGATTAGGTTCGTAAGCATATAGACAATGCCGTCACGGGAAAGGAGCGATACGGCAGTGACTGTCTGCGTCGTCGTTTCGAGCGTATGCGAATCGATAAGCTCGCCCGTTGCGGAAACGCCGAGCCAGCTGCACAGCGCCGATATCAGGATGATTGCAAGCGCAAAAATACCGAACAGCGTAATCGGGTGCGGCAGCTTATTGCCCACGCGTTCAATCCCGTTGAGTATCCTGTTAAAAACAGAAGGTTTTCTCTTTTTCGTTTTTTCGGGTGACATAATCCACCTCTTTGTTTTTAAGGGCTTAATACGCCTCTTTTTTCCACTCCTTATTGTTGCTGGATTTTTGGAAAAAAACCGAAAAAATTAAAATTCATTTAAATTGGCTGTTTTTAACGAGTAAATTTTTTACTTATCCGCAATCTGGTTATAAACATTGATTGCGTCCAATATGTGAAACGGCTCCGTATCGAGCGTACCGTTTGCTTTCGCTGTGACCAAAATATATTCCGTCCCGTTTACTTCCGCAAGGCTTGCAAGGCACAGCCCAGCCTCATCAGTAAAGCCTGTCTTGCCTCCAAGAATTTTACCGCCCGGAACCTCTGTGCCGTCTAAATGCCTGAACATGCTGCTGTAAAACGTAAATCCCTGCGGGTGCTGCCCGGTAGAAACCGTCGTATAAAAGCTGCTCGTAAAGGCCCGCCGGAAATCCTGGTTCTCCAGGGCATAGCGCAGAAGGATAGCAATATCCTCCACGGTAGAGTAATGGCCTGGGCTATGAAGGCCTGTACAATTACAAAAATGCGTGTTCTTCATTCCCAGTGCCTCAGCTTTTTGGTTCATCAGCCCTGTAAACGCTTCCTCTGAGCCGGATATCCCTTCGGCAAACGCCATACAGCATTCGGCGCCCGACGGGAGGAGTATTCCGTATAATAAATCCCGATACGTAACCTCTTCACCCGGCGCAAAGCCCGCCATAGAGGCACCCTCTTCATACAGCCTTTCAAAAAAGCCATAGGGCAGCGTAATTGTGCTGTTTAAGTCTTTTGTGTGTTCAATTGCTAAAACCGCAGTCATAATTTTTGTAAGGGACGCCGGATAAATCCGCTGCGCGCTGTTGTTTTCTGCAAGCGCGCTGCCCGTTTCCCTGTTTATCAAAACAGCGTTTGGGCTATATAAAAAATTCAAATTCACTGAACCCGAATTTTTGCTGCTGAATGTTTTTCCTGCCGTTGCTTGGCTCCCTGCAGCCGCAGGCGGCAAGAGGGGCGTATACACAAAATACAAAAATCCCACTGCGGCCGCTGCCGCGACAGCAACGACTGCGATTGAATAAAAACGCAGGGTCCTGCCCCTTGTATGCTGTTTCCTTCGACGTGAATTGTTCATGGCCGTACCTTCCTTCCCTTTTTAAAACCAAACAGCTGCTGTCCGGTATTTATTCTACCGTACAGCAGCCGTCTGCGCTTTAATATTCGGTTGTTCTATTCTTAAGAAAAAGCTAAGAAGGGGTGGAACTTTTATTAAGCTTTCAACGGGAGTGAGACGCAGAAGGTTGTCAGCTCGTTTTCGCTTTTTGCCGTAATGCTTCCGCTGTGCAGCGTAACGATTTCCTTTGCTATGGCAAGTCCCAGTCCGGCGCCGCCCGTATTGGTTGTGCGGGCTTCGTCCAGGCGGAAAAACTTTTCGAAAATATTCTCAAGCTTTACAGCGGGAATGGTTTTTCCCCGGTTGCGTAAAAATACCTTCACCCTGTTTGGGTCAGCTTCCGCCCATATCTCAATCAATGTGTCCGGATAGCTGTAGGCAATCGCGTTTTTCAAAACATTGTTGAACACCCGCGCCAGCTTTTCGGCGTCCCCATAGACCGTTATGTTATCTTCCACGCACATTTCTATGGTATTGCCGTGCGCGTTTAAAAGCGGATAAAACTCGTCGGTCATTTGAACGAGCATATAGCACAGGTCAATGGTTTCTTTTTCACAATCAATTTGCTGTAAATTATAACGCGTAATTTCAAAAAACTCGTTAATCAGCTTCTCCAGCCTGTCCGCCTTATCCAGTGCAATATGGATGTACTTCTCCTTTTGCAGCGCGGGCATATCCGGGGCCTCGTCCAAAAGGCTCAGGTATCCAATTACCGAGGTAAGCGGCGTTTTTAAATCATGCGCAAGGTAGGTGATTAAATCGTTCTTGCGGGACGCTTCATCCTTTAACAGCTGCGCGTTGCGCTGCATAGCCGACCTGATTTCAGCCATCTGTGCCGATATTTCCGCATATTCCTTTGGAAAATATGCCGTGCTTTCCTTTTCCTGCGTCATATAGCCGTGCATCATCCGGCAAACCGACGTAATGGTTTTTTTGACCTGTGACCTTGCATAGAGGAAAGAAGCTGTAAAAACAGTCAGCAGCCAGAGCACAACGGTACATACGAATACGGTCAAAAGCAAAGCCTTTACGCTTGACCACAATAAATCACGAGCCACAATTTCCTTCCCGATTTCCGGCAAATCCTCGTTGTGCATAAACATAAAATTAGCCTCAAACCAATCGACAAAGGCGCCGTTAAAATAAGTATCCGCCAAATAGAATACGAAAAAACACATTGCCGCGCCGGCGGCGCACGCAATTAAAACAATTACCGGTTTTGGAATTTTACGTTTCAATTTTATATCCGCACCCCCAGACTGTCTTGATATATTTTGGCGTTTCGAAGGAATCCCCCATCTTCTCCCTCAAATGGCGGATATGGACGGTAATGGTGTTGTTGCTTTTACTGAAATACTCGTCGCCCCAAATTTCATGGAATAACTGCTCCGAGCTTACCACGTTCCCCTTTTGCCTGCATAAAATCCGCAGGATGGAGAATTCGGTCGGTGTCAGGTTCAAGGGCTTTTCATTCAAGGTACATTCATGCGTTTTCGTGTTCATTACCAGGCCCGAATGAACGATAATATCCTCCTCCGGCAGCGGGCTGTTATTGTACCGCTTGTACCTTCTCAGCTGCGCCTTCACGCGGGCTACCAGCTCCAGCGGCAAAAAGGGCTTTGTTATGTAATCGTCTGCGCCTAAGGTCAGGCCCGTAATTTTGTCTATCTCCTCCCCCTTGGCAGTCAGCATAATCACTGGGTAGCGGTATTGCAGTTCCCTGATTTTTTGGCAGAGCGCAAGGCCGCTCATATCGGGCATCATCACATCGAGTACCGCCAAATCCAGCGTTTCCTCCTGTATGCATTTCAAAGCATCTAAAGAGCTGTAAAACTTAAAAACCGTGAAATTCTCGTTTTCAAGATAGAGGGCCACAAGGTCGGCGATTTCCTTTTCATCATCTGCAATCAATATCTTTTCCGGCATAATTTGGCTCCTTTCTTCTATATATATCATTTTACTTCCTTACAATCGCCCATTTATAAAGATTAGGATAAGGCGGAATTAAGATTTTCCTAAGACGGCCTTTTCCCGCTGTTGGGATGCCTGCCAGACGCCGTCCCGCCGTCCAACGCGTATATCAAGTCCATTATATATGCCAGGGCAGTTAATCACAACAAAATCACGCCTGAGAATTCTTTACAATTTGCTTGCCGCAAAAACGCCCCGCGGAATATCCGCAGGGCAAATTTACTTTTATTTTTCCGGGCTTTCCAGATAACCGATGCCGCAGGACATGATTTTCTCCGCCGTCCGGCCTATTTCCTGCGCGGAGCGCACCATGCCCTCTTCGAGCCACTGGCGCAAAAGCCCGATACAGCCCGAGCTTACAAACGAATAAAAGTACTCGATTTGCTTTGCGGTCGCGTTTTTAAAGTGGCGCGAATATGTTTCCAGGCACTTTTCCCTGCCGAGGTTCAATAGCTTTGCCATAAACTGCTTGTCGCTGTAATCGCCGAGCATGATAATGCACATATCGTAGTTTTCCCGCAGGCACTCAAAAATCCCCATGCAGATAGCGACCGGGCTTCCGTCCCCATGTGAGAGCAGCGGCTCGAGCGCCTTTTGGAAGGAAGCGTACATTTCACCCTCAATTTCCTCCAGCAGCGCATAAATGTCCTGGTAATGCGTATAAAAGGTGCCGCGGTTTATGCCCGCCAGCTCGCACAGCTCCTTTACTGAAATGCTCTGCAACGGCTTTTTGCTCAAAAGCTCGGTAAACGCCTTGCGGAGCATCAGTTTAGTCACGCGCACGCGGTGGTCGCTTTGTATCTTTTTCATGAATACGCACTCCTTTTGAACAGGCAATGTCCATTATGTCCGATAAGTCACAAAACCTTTAAAGATTGGAAATTGTATATTTGGTATAAGCTGATTATAATACAATTAGGGAAGATATTCAACACATTGTCGATTAAAAGACAAGCATGTTCACAGGAGTGACCTTTATGAAACAGCTTTATATCATTACAGGCGCTAACGGGCATTTGGGCGGTACGCTCATGCGTATGCTCAAAAACACGCCGCATACGGTGCGCGGCCTAATCCTGCCGAATGAACCGGCACATGACAGCGAAAACATGAAATATATCCGCGGGGACGTACGCGAAAAAGAGACAATGCGCCCCTTGTTTGAAGGTACCGGTGGGTTTGACCGCGTGACCGTTATCCATACGGCGGGCATCGTGGATATTTCCGAGCACGTCTCGAAAAACATGTACGACGTCAACGTGGGCGGTACGAAAAACCTTTGTGCGCTCTGTATGGAATACAGGGTGTCGCGCCTTGTTTATGTAAGCTCCGTGCACGCCATCCCCGAACAGGATAAGCTGCACGTACTGCGTGAGGTCGAGTCCTTCTCCCCGCTTGCCGTTACGGGCGGCTATGCCAAAACAAAGGCGGAGGCCACGCAGGCCGTGCTCGATTGTGTAAAGCAGGGGCTTGACGCGGTGGTCGTCCATCCTTCCGGTATTTTAGGGCCTTACGACGGCGCGGGCAACCATCTGGTGCAGATGGTCAGGGATTATATTTTTGGAAAGCTTCCGGCATGCGTCAGGGGCGGGTACGACTTTGTAGACGTGCGCGACGTGGCCGCCGGGTGCCTTGCCGCCGCGGAAAAGGGCAGGACAGGCGAATGCTATATCCTATCAAACCGCCATTACGAAATCAGGGATGTTTTGCATATGGTGCGCACCGTCAAGGGCGGCAGGCGCATTCCCACGCTGCCGGTTTGGATGGCAAAGGCCGCGGCGCCCCTGCTTGGATGGTTTTCCAAAATGAGGAAGCAGCGCCCGCTCTATACCAAATATTCGCTTTATACTTTAAACAGCAATGATAAATTTTCGCACGACAAGGCAACCAGGGAGCTCGGCTACCACCCGCGCGATTTATACCAGACGATTGCGGACACCGTCAAGTGGGTCTGCGCACACGGCAAAAAATCCGCGCCCACACCGGCGTAACCGGTTATTAAACTATATAAAAATAAACGAAGGGCAGGCCTCAAAGGGAGGTTTGTCCTTCGTTGGTTTCTATGTTATAATAACCTCACGCCGCAAGACGGAAGCCTTGCCTTACCGGCAAGCCCTCCGGCGGCTGAGAGAACATTGTAACACGCGCCGGGACAGCAAAGCCGTCCCTCTTAAAGGAAACAAGCCCTACGGGGCTTGTTGATGTGTTATAATAACCTCACGGCGTTAACCATAGCTCGTTCAGTCTACATCAAAATAAGGAGGCTTTCTCATGCCGTTTACACCCCAGACGCTCGACTTCCTCGCAGAAAACAAGCTGCGCAACGATAAGCAATGGTATCAGGAGCACAAGCCGCAGTTCAAGAAAAACGTGTTCGAGCCGCTCGCGGAGCTTGTCACACAGCTCGCCCCCGCCATGCATGAGATAGACCCCATGCTTATCGCGGAACCGAAAACAGGCAAGAGTATCAGCCGTGTTTTCCGCGACACACGCTTTACAAAAGACCCTTCCCTGTTCCGTGAAGAGATGTGGTGCGTCTTTACGCGCGACAAGAAGGCATACACAAGCGCGCCGGGCTATTTTTTTGAGCTTTCTCCCGACGGGTTCCGTTACGGGTGCGGCTACTTCGACGCGCCGCCGAAGGTGATGGACGCTATCCGCACACTGGTATTAAAGCAGGATAAAAGCTTTCTTGCGGCGAAGCAGGCTTATGAAAAGCAGGATGTTTTCACGATGGAGGGCGATTTTTACAAGCGCGTGCGCTATCCGGAGCAGCCGCAGGACATACAGGACTGGCTGCAAAGGAAAGGGATTTCCTTTAACCATAACAGCAAGGATTTCCATCTGTTGTTCTCGCCGGAGCTGCACAGCACGGTTGCGCAGCATTTCCGTCTGCTTGCGCCTGTATATGCGTTTTTTCTGCGGGCGCGCCTGCTGCTGCTTGAGGAAACGGGCGTTTGACCCTGTACTTTTTATTCTGTGAGAACAGCTCTCGCCCCAAATGGACGCCCATGCGGAAGCCATATTTAAAATTGCGGTCTGCCGCATAGTCGATTCTGTCTGAATATTCGTCTATGATTTTTAACAAAAGGCTTTTCTGCTCCCTTGAAATCCCCGCACGCAGCGTTTCTATTGCGCTTTCCAGCGCTGGGGAGTCCTCTCCTATATCCACATAGGTTTGGGCGATTTTTTGTAAAACTTTCATTTTTTATCCTCCAATTTGATTAGTCAAGAAATGAATCTTGCAATCATTATTATAAATATCTGATTTTTTTTGTCTACAAACAGAGTGTTATCAGTCTGTTATCGTAATGCGGAAAAAGCGCATATACATCAGGAAAAAAATTTTAAAAAATTTTTTTAGATTGTATTTTTTGTTTTTAACCACTTTGTGTTTCTTGTTTTTCTTGATAAATTTTTCTATGTTTAATCAAAAGAGGAGAAACCGTTTCGGCGGTTTCCCTCTTTTCAGGGCGTCAGGATGCCGGGAACAATGCGCCAAATCATGGGCTTTTCTGGCTCTGGCTTCGTTATCGTCCTCCGAAGGCGCAAGCCTTCGTTCGTCCTCTGCCTCGCCATAACCGATAAAAGCCTCATGATTTGGTTCGAAGAAGTTTGAAAAGAGAAAGCTCCGCCGGTTGCAAGCAAAGCGAACAAGCCATGCTGGCGCATGGCGCGTGAGTATTGCGCAGATAGCGGTGGAGATGGCCTTTTCAAACCGCATTGGCTCCGGTACCCTGATGCCCTGAAAAGAGGGAAACCGCCGAAACGGTTTCTCCTCTTTTGATTAAGCATAGAAAGTTTTATGAAGAAATGAAAGAAAAAGCAAGAATAAAGCAGAGAAAGTTTGATAAAGAATGTTAAGAAGCAAAAATGCTTTAAAAAAATTCTCCAAAAACAAACTTATAACCAGGCGGTTATATTTGTAACCCTTTTCTTTGTTATAATAAACTCACAATTACAACAGGAGACGGTAAGGAGTGTATTGTTATGACAAAAATATTACAGGATATCACTATTGGAACAAATCTGAAAAGGATTCGTAAAGAAAGGCATATGACACAGGATGAGGTTTGCACAAAGCTCAATTTGATGGGCAGTCCGATGTACCGCTCAAGCTATTCAAAAATAGAAAATGGCACGCGCAATATATTTGTCAGCGATTTAATCGCCCTAACAGAAATTTTTAAGGTGGACTTCAACGAGTTCTTAAAAGGAATGGCTCCTGTAAAAAACAGCTCCGATTACTAGTAATGATGCTTACACCCGTATAAATATATATAAAAGAACAGCCGCCGGGTAAAAAACCTGGCGGCTGTTTTTGTGTTAGGCTATTAGCCGATAAACATCTGCGTCCAGTAGCTGCCGGAGGAAACATAACCTACGCCAATCTGCGTAAACGAAGTGTTCAGAATATTCGCGCGGTGCCCGCTTGAATTCATCCAGCCGTCAACGACTGCCTGCGGTGTGCGGTAGCCATACGCGATGTTCTCGCCGTAGCTGCGGTAGGAAATACCGAAGTCGCGTATCATTTTGCCTGGGGAACCGTACGTTGGGCTGTTATGCGCAAAGTAACGGTTGTCCTTCATATCCTGCGACTTGTAGCGCGCCACGCGGGAGAGCTCCCAATTCATGGACAGAGCCTTTAAGCCCCTGGATGTGCGCTCCTTGTTTACAAGGCGGACAACCTCTTCCTCAAAGCTCAGGACAGAGGAGTCAAGGGACGGGATATTGAGCACCTGCCCGGGGTAAATCAAATCGGGATTAGATACCTGCGGGTTCGCGCCGATAATCTCGCTGACGCCGATTTCGTACTTTACGGCGATTTTCCACATGGAATCGCCCTTTTGCACCGTGTAGGTGCTAGATGACGCAGCGCTTACGGGTACGGCGGCAATTGTAAGGATTAGCGCCGCGGCTGTAAGCGTGCTGAAAAGTTTTCTTGATAATTTCATAACTGATACCTCCTGCAAACAGGATAACAAAAAAGCGGGACGCAATGCAAATGTAAGTGTTGGATGGAGGATTCTGCAAAAGAAAGTTCAGAGATAATGGGATTTGTTAAAGTGCTTGTCCGGGTAATCGGACAGGCGTTCTGCTTGGCCGTTTTTTTGCATACAAATGCCTATGGAACGTTTGGATAAAGGACGGTCGTTTGATATGCTGCTTGTTACCCATATTTTTTTGTTTGTTTTCGGGCTTGCCCTTTTTATGTTTGGCATGAAATGTATGACCCGTGCACTTGAAAAGCATACGGGGGACAGGCTTAGGAATTCGCTCGCGCGCCTGACCTCCAGCAGCTTTAAGGGGTTGTGCCTTGGCGCTGGCGTAACGGCGGTCATCCAGTCCAGCTCCGCCGTGACCGTTATGCTAGTGGGGCTTGTAAACGCCGGTATATTGACACTCAGGGAAACAGTCGGCGTTATCATGGGCGCAAACATCGGTACGACAGCCACCTCATGGATTTTGAGCCTTGTGGGAATGAAGGGCAGGGGCCTGCTTTCCATCCTTGTGAATTCCTATACAATTGCCGCGGCAAGCGCACTGTGCGGCCTGTTGCTTTATTTTTTCCCAAAACGGAAAAAGAAGGGCTTAGCCGCCTGCTGCTTCGGCTTCGCCCTCCTGATGTGCGGTATGGAGCTGATGGGCTATTCCCTTTCACCCTTGCGCGATGTCCCTCAGACGGCGCAGGTGCTCACGCTTTTTTCAAACCCCTTCTACGGGCTGCTTGCGGGTACGGCGGTCACTGCCGTTTTGCAGAGCTCCTCGGCCTCTGTCGGGCTTTTGCAGGCGCTGTCGCTTACGGGGACGGTACCCTTTGCGAGCGCTGTCCCTATTGTAATGGGGCAGAACATCGGCACGTGCGTCACGGCGCTCATTTCCTGCATCGGGACGAACAAAAACGCCAAACGCACCGCGTTTATCCATTTATATTTCAATATCATCGGCGCGCTGTTCTGGCTCGCGGCGTTTTACGGGTGCGATATTTTTATGCGTTTTTCCTTTATGGACCAAAGCGCCTCGCCTGAGATGATTGCGCTCATCCACACGGTGTTCAATATCCTGTGCACCGCGCTGCTGTTCCCGTTTTCCGGCTTGCTTGTGCGCCTTGCAAAGGGTACGGTGCGCTAGGCTACATCCCGACTATCTCCACATTGTATTTTTTGAACCAGTAGTCCATCTCTACAATATAGGCGAGAATCTGCGGCGCGCGCATGAGCTGCCCGTACCACGGGGAGGAAATTTCCTCCGGATGATTGATAATTTCCATCACGCCGCTTTCATCAAGGAACCCGCGCAGTACGGAGCTTTTGTCCTTGAGCACCTTCTTCGCGCCCTCGCTGCACAGCTTCATATAGATAGGGTTATGGGTTTTGGGATATGGGCTCTTTTTGCGCCAGGTGATTTCATAGGGGAGGCCGCTGTCCATAGCGGTGCGCAGGATGCCCTTTTCCCTGCCATGCAGGGCCTTTAGGCTCCACGGCATGTTGTAGGCGTATTCCACAAGCCGCCAGTCGCAAAACGGCACCCTGACCTCCAGCCCGCTGTACATGGACATCCTGTCCTTGCGGTCTAAAAGCCCCTGCATGAACCAGTTGAAATTGAGCATGAACATTTCCTTCATGCGCGCTTCGAGCGGGTCCTCATTTGGGAGCTTGTCGGTTTTGTTTACCGTGTCCATATAACGGCTGTGCACGTACGCTTCGCCCTTTGGCAGTAGCCCCTTTTTCAGCACGCTGCGGCGGATGTCAAGGCTGCGTGACCACGGGAAGCATTCCTCAAACAAAATATCACGGTTGTGGTACCACGGATAGCCGCCAAACAGCTCGTCGGCGCATTCGCCGGAGAGCGCGACGGTGAAATCCTCCTTAACTGCCTGGCAGAACAGCAGAAGGGAAGAATCCACGTCTACCATGGCTGGCAGGTCGCGCGCCTCCACAGCGGGGATGAGCGCGTCGTAGAGCCTCTGGTTGTCTAAAATGACCTGCCTGTGGTCTGAGCCGATTGCTTCCGCCATCAGCGAGATATAGTCGCTGTCGGCGTTTGGCTGGAACAGGCTCTTTTCAAAATATTTCGCGTTGTCGGCGTAATCGACGGAATAGGTGGTGAGCTGCCCGAGCCCCTTTTCTTTATAGTAATCCGCGGCTACCTTGGAGATGATGCTCGAATCGAGCCCGCCGGACAGGAAGCAGCACAGCGGCACGTCGGATACGAGCTGCCTGCGGATGGAATCCTTCAGTAAAAACCGCGTGGCTTCAATGGTCTGCGCCTCGCTGTCGGTGTGCTCGCGCGCCTTAAGGGTAAAGTAACGGCGTTTTTGCAGCGCCCCATTTTCATAAACGGCGCATTCGCCCGGCAGCAGCTCCTTAACGCCGCGCAGTACACCCAGGCCGCCGCTCCTGCCCGGGCCGACAAAGAAGATTTCGTTTAGGCCCTCCTCGTCAATCTGCGGCTTTAATAGCGGGTTTGCAAGCAGCGCCTTGATTTCGGAGCCGAACAGCAGCCCGTTTTTGTAGGTGTAATAGAAAAACGGCTTGACCCCGATGCGGTCCCTCGCCATAAACAGCCGGCGGTTGCTTTCGTCCCATACGGCAAAGGCAAAAATGCCGTTGAGCTTTTCTACACAGCATTCGCCCCATGCGATATAGGAGTTCAGCAGCACCTCTGTATCGGAGTGGCCTTCAAAGGTATAGCCGAGCGCTTTAAGCTCCGCGCGTAAATCCTCCGTATTGTAAAGCTCCCCGTTATATACGAGGGTAAACCGCCCGCCCGCGCCTTTTACCGTCATCGGCTGTTTTCCGTTTTCCGGGTCGATAACGATAAGCCTGCGGTGTATCAGGCACACGCCCTGCTCCCGGTTTAAGTACACGCCGTCCTCGTCGGGGCCGCGGCGGACAAGCGTCTTCGACATCGCGTCGATTACGCCTGCCTTTTCGCTTAAATCCTCGTATCGGTCGAGCCATCCGGCAATTCCACACATAAGCATTCCACCTTACTGTCAAAAGTTAGGATTCCCCGCCAGCGGAGGTTTGATACCGCGAACAGGGGACGGGTTCTATGATAATACAATTCCGCGGCTATTATATTATGCGCTTCTGTTTCTTTTGGTACCTCTGGTAGGAGAAAAGGAAGCAGAAGCACATGACAATCAGCGCGATGCTTCCCGCGATTGTTGAGGAGGACGCGGCGCTTACGCTCTTTTGTACGTTGGAAAAAGCGTCCGCGACCGGCTCGGGATGGTAAAAGAGAAGGATACCATACGTGATGCCCGCGCAAAGCGCGCCCTGCAGCACGCGGAACAGTGTAAACAGCAGCCGTTTGACGGGCAGCTCCCCGACGGCGGAATACACCTGGAAATGCACGCACAGCCCGCCCCAGCCGATTGCAAAGGCCATCAGCTCGTAGGAAGCGCCCGCGTTTGCCGCCCTGTTGCAGCCGCCTGTAACCTCAAACAGGATAGGCAGGATAGAGGAGGCCGCCGCCTTGCTTACGCCGCAGCCCGTCAGCAGGTTTTCAAACATCGACTGCGCGCCGCCGCTTTGCAGGATTCCCATTAAAGAGGAAAACAGCACGACCATGCCGCAGAGGTTGAGCATCCCGAGCACGCCGTCCGCGCACGACTGTACAAAGGCGCTTGCAAGCGGCATCGGCTTTACTTTATCCGGCATGTTCTGTTTATATGTATCGTTCTTACAGAGAAAGCGCGACGCAAAGCCGAGGATAAGCTGCGTTACCGCCTGCGCCGCAAACAGTATGATGCCCATCGTGACGTCGTGCAGAAGCGAGCAGCCCACCGCGAAAATAACAAACGCCGGTCCCGCGCCGACGGCGAAGCAGAGCATGCGCGCGCCCTCCTCCCGCGTGATAAGGCCCCGGTCAAGCAGGGTGCGGATACCGCGCGCCCCAACCGGGTAGCCGCCGAACATACTAAGCAGGATTGTTACGCCGGCACTCCCGGGCAGGCGGAAAAAGCTTTTCGTTACGGGCGCTAAAAAACGCGATAAAATTCCTGAAATGCCGCAGTTGACGACAAACGAGGATAAAACCATAAAAGGGAACAGGGAGGGGATTAAAATCTGCGCGCAAAACAGCAGCCCCTCGTACGCGCCCTGTGTCATAACTACCACCGCCAAAGCATAATTTTAAACAGCCGTACCTGTTAAGTTTATGAACCGGGCGGCCAACCTTATGCAGAAACGTGGTGGAAATATGGCAAAGTCCAGACAAAAGGACGACGGCTGCGGGCCCCAGCAAAAGCCGAAGCTGCTGAGCGTGCCGCAGCAATTGATGCCGAATATGCCATATATAGAGCTCAAGGGGAACAGGGAGGCGCTCATAGAGGGCTGCAAGGGCATACTGGAATATGACACACAGGTTATCCGCGTCAACGCGGGGGGATTGGTTATCTCGTTTTGCGGCAGGGGGCTCAATATCAAATGCCTGACTGCCTCCTCGCTGATTGTTGAGGGGTATATTACTTCGGTCGAGTTTGTCCGTTAAGGGGAGTCGGTTGCATGTTTGTTTTAAATATCCTGCGGTGGCTGCGCGGCTATGTGGGCTTTGAGGCGCAGGGCGCGTTCCCGGAACGCTTTTTAAACCTGACGCTGCGTGAGGACATCCCGCTTTGGGAGCCGGTCGGGGAAAAGGGAAAGCTGCGGGCGAAAACGGCGGTCAGCAATTATAAGGAAATCCGGCCTGTTGCCAGGCGCGCGGGTGTAAAGCTGCGCGTAACCAAAAAGAAGGGCCTTCCGTTTATTATATACCGCAACAAAAAACGCGTTGGCCTGGTGGCGGGAATCGCCGTCTTTTTTATTTTAATCCAGATTATGTCGTCGTTTATCTGGAGTGTGGAAATATCGGGGCTTGACCACCTTAGCGAAACGGATGTGCGCACAGCCCTTGCGGACAACGGCCTTTCGACAGGCGTGTTTAAAAGCAGCTTCGATATTGACCGCCTGGAGCGCGACGCAACGCTGCAAATCGGGCAGGTCGGCTGGCTTTCCGTCAATATCATCGGTACGACGGCATATGTGGAGCTTTCCGAAAGCTACAAGCGCCCTGAAATCGTACCCGACGACCAGCCGTGCAACATCAAGGCAGCCTGCGACGGGCAGATTTTGCGCATGGATATCGCAAAGGGCGCGGCCGCGGTCAAGACGGGCGACGGTGTGGTTAAGGGCCAGCTGCTTATAAGCGGCGTCATGGAAGACAGCCTGGGGCAGTCGACCCTATGGCACAGCGAAGCAAAGGTTTACGCGCAGACGCAGCACATCCAAAGGGTAGAGGTACCGTTTGAGCGCACGCAGCTGCTGCCGACAGGCGAATCGGTCACGCGGCGGCAGGGCAGGCTCCTGAATATCCGCTTCCCGCTCGATTTCCACTTCGTCCCGCAGGGAACCTATTATAAGCAGGCGCGCCTTGACAACTATACCATCAACGGCAACGGGCTGCCGTTTGATATTTATACGGAGCATTGGTACGAATACCGCGAACAGCGGCAGGCGCTCACGCAGAAGCAGGCGGAGCAAAGCGCCATGGCACAGCTTTCGCTTTACGAGGCGTTTGGCCTTGCGAATGCGGAAATCAAAGACAGGCAGATTAAAAAAACGGTTACAAAAAAGAGCCTCACGCTTGAGGCCGCATATACATGCGTTGAGGATATCGGCTACCAGACGCCCATCGGAATAGATTCCGGGCAATAACAGAAAAAGACCGTTCTATTTCAGATGGGAATAGAACGGTCTTTTTATCAAAAGCTCAGCAGAAAACCGGCTGAAGCTGTTTTTCTTCCAATGCAAGCGTCAGCGTATCCTCCAGCTTGTCGAAATGCGCAACCAGGGAATTGGGCTTTTTTTCCGGGTCGTCCTGCGACAGAGGCGTAAAGAAAATATGCTTGGTGTTAAGCGCTTTGCCGATGTTCTGCGCGGACGCGCCGAGCGCGTCGTTGCTTGCGAGCGTTATGACGACCGGGCGGCCGATACGCAAATGCGACTTGACCGCCATGGTTACGGGTGTGTCTGTAATGCCGTTTGTGATTTTTGCGAGCGTGTTGCCCGTACAGGGCGTTACGACGATGACGTCGCACATTTTTTTCGGGCCAATCGGCTCGGCGGCGGGGATGGTGTGGATGATACCCCGCCCGCAGATTTCCTCGACGCGCCTGTTGATTTCTTCCGCCTTGCCAAAGCGCGTGTCTGTCGTGTATGCGTTAAACGACATAATGGGTATAATATCAAATCCGGCTTCTTTTAGCCTCTCCATTTCCGTGAGCGCGTTGGAGAAGGTGCAGAATGAGCCGCACATTGCAAAACCTATCGTGGCTTTCCTCACTGTTTAAGCCTCCTCGAGCATATTGAATATGGTATTTTTAATAATTTCTCCCGATGATTTCGGGGCGACCTTTCCGGGCAGGGAAAGCGCGTGAACCGCGTCGATGCCCATGCGCTTGGCGCTGTCGAAATCGACGCCGCCCGGCATGGACGCTAGGTCGATGACCACGGAATCAAGCGCGATGTGCGCGAGCGCGTGGGAGTCGAGTATCATGGCGGGTACGGTGTTAAAAATGATGTCGTACTGCCCGCTCTCGCTCAGGTCTCTCATATCGACAGGCCGGCAGCCGTTGAGGCTGGCCCACGCAAGGTCCTGCTTTTTCCTTGCCGCGACGCTGACGTGCGCGCCCAGGCCCTTTAATATATTGGTTAAAACCTTCGAAATGCGCCCATAGCCCGTTACCAGGCAGTTGGCGCCGTTGATTGTACCGGGATATTCCTTCATGGCGATTTCCACAGCGCCCTCAGACGTTGCGACCGCGTTTAAAACATTGAATTCTTCCCGGTCGAAATAGTCGAACAGGAAAATATCGTTCCAGAGCTTGCTCGACTTGACGAGCTTTTCCTTCATGCCGCAGTAGACGCGCTTGCCCTGCATCATACGGGCGAACGAATCGTCGAGCGGTATTTTCTCCTTAGCAAACGGAGCGTTTAAGGTTTTTCCGTCTTTCGTCACGGGCAGGGGCAGAATAATGACCTCGCTGCAAAGCGCGCATTCCTGCGGCGTCACAATCCCGTCGACATGCCCCAAAAGCTGCTCAATCCGGTCAAACCCGCTTAACAGGACGGTATAGCCGTCCTCGCAGATTGCCCGGGCAGCGGAAAGCTGGCGTTTGTCACCACCTATAATCCCAAAGCTGTTTATATGAATCACAATCGTTACCCCCATAACGTGTATCGGTAGAGAAAAGTCAATTTATCTCTGACAACATATAATATGGGGATGCGCCCTTTAAAGTGAATATGTAAAACGCACACGCAAAAAGGCCTGGGCCCTTGCGTGTGCGTTCTTTTGTTTCAGCGTAAAGCTTTACTGCCGTTTATTTAGCAGCAGCTGCTTTTTACCTCGAAGGATTCGCAGTCGGTGCACTGGTTCACAGTCGGGTTTTCCTCGTGTGTGCCCACCTTAATGCAGTCGAGGGAGCAGTAATCCTCATGATTGTTGTGGTACTTGCACTGCTGAACGGAACATTTAATGCTCTTGTTTGCAAAGCTGTTGTCCATGCTTTTCCATTCCTTTCCTTTTGTACTGTACTTTCACGTACTTGATTTTGTTTGTTCAGAGACGGAAGAACCGTCATGTTTATTGTAAGCGTTTACGTTTTTTTTATACGGCACAGAATTTGCTATCCGGCATAGACTGCATTGAGGTGGTTTTATGCTTTACATAATTCGTGATATCGTTTTTATCATTTTGGCGATAATCGGCCTGGTGCAGATTGCAAGGTCGGTCGTTCTGTTTTTCATGCGTTCAAAAAAAGACGGGGACGTGATTATGGTCGTACCGATTCGCGGGCACGATGAAGAGGCGGAAATCGTCCTGCGCCACGCGGCGGCGCGCGTCAAATGGGCCGGCGGAGGCCGGTTTAAAAAGGTCGTCTGCCTCGACTGTGGGATGGACGACGAAACGAAAAAAATCTGCGATACGGTTTGCAGTGATTATGATTTCATGGAGATGAAGGAATCCCCGGAAAAGTAAATCTTTTCAAAAAAACCAGATAAATTTGAATTTCCCCTGTTATGGAACGTCCCTTTATGGTATAATAATTTATTGTTATCAAACCATTATGAACCAAAGTTGGGACGGTCCGGTATGAGAATGTTTTTTGTCATTTTGATTTGTAAGCTTTTGAAATTTATAGGAGGCGTTCTGGGGCGCGGCAGCAGCCTGCCCGGCCAGATCGCCTTAAAGCTTTATCCAAATATTTTAAGCAAGGTAAAGCTCCCGGAATATGTGATTGCGGTTACAGGAAGCAACGGCAAAACCTCCACGGTGGAGATGATTGCACATATCTTAAAAGCGGGCGGCAAGCGCGTCGCCTGGAATAAAGAGGGCTCCAACCAGATAGAGGGCGTGGCGACGCTTATTTTATCCTCCTGTTCGCTGCTCGGGAAAATGAAGGAGGATATCCTCTTAATCGAATCGGACGAGCGCTACGCGCGCTATACCTTCCAGTATTTTGCCCCGACCCATTATGTAATAACCAACCTGTACCGCGACCAGCTTACGAGAAACGGCCATCCGGAATGGGTGTTCGATGCGCTGAAACACAGTATCCGCGACGAAACGCAGCTTGTTTTGAACGCGGACGACCCGCTCGTTTCGCTGTTCGGCTATAACAGGGAAAATACCGTCTGGTTCGGCGTCGACCGCTACAGCGGTTCCTCCGATAAACCGACGGGCGTTTACAACGACGGGATGTTCTGCCCCAACTGCAAGGAAAAGATGGAGTATGATTACTGCCATTTCGGCGATTTGGGCAGCTACCATTGTACGCGCTGCGGGCATAAAAAGAACCAAACAAGCTATACGGTCACGCAGGTCGACTTGGAAAAGGGCGCGGTCACCATTGACGGCGTGCATAAAATTTCGATTTCGCTGCACAGCATGTATAACGTCTACAATATCCTTGCGGCCTATGCGGTGTGTTCGATTGCCGGCGTGAAAAGCGCGACGATTGTCAACAGCATCAATAATTATGTCCTGCAAAACGGCAGGGTAGTCAACTTTAAAATTGGCGCGCACAGCGGTGTGCTGCTCGCCTCCAAGCATGAAAACTCCGTTTCCTACGACCAGTCCTTAAAGCTTGCTGCGGCGTCGAAGGGGCCGAGCGCCGTGCTGGTTATCGTGGACTCCATCAGCCGGAAATATTTTACGAGTGAAACCTCGTGGCTTTGGGACATCAACTTTGACCTTTTGAAGGGCGATAATATCTCTTCCGTCATATTAAGCGGAAAATACGCGAACGATTTAGCCGCGCGTTTTTCGTATTCCGAGGTGGAAAACGCTAAGCTGTACGTTGTGGAGGATATCGGCGAGGCGGTCGGCTACTTAAAGGACAACGGCGACGAATATATTTATGTGATTACCTGTTTCGCAGACAAGGATAAGCTGCTGTCGAAGGTGAACATCATATAACCGGCGCAAAAGGGAGGACAACAAAATGGAGCTTAAGCTGCTGCATTTATATCATAACCTGATGAACCTTTATGGCGAGTACGGCAACATCAAAGCGCTTACGCGCCATTTGGAGGACCAGGGGGCCAAGGTGCATTTAACAGAAACAGACACGGCCGACGGCGTTTGCCTTGCCGATTTTGATTTTATCTATATCGGCAGCGGCACGGAAAAAAACCAGAAAAAGGCGCTCAACGACTTGATGTTCAGCAGGGACGCCTTTTTAAGCGCCGCAAACGGCGGCACGGTCATGCTGCTGACGGGCAACGCCTTTGAGCTGCTTGGGCAGAGTGTCACAGACGCTGTGGGAAAGAAGTATTCCGCCCTCGGCTTTGCGCCCTTTACCGTCACGGAGCAAAATAAAAAACGGCTGACAGGCGACTGTATCTGCGCGTGCTCTTTCTTAAAGAAACCGCTTGTCGGGTTTATCAATAAATGCAGTGAAATCAAGGGCGTGGAGGACGCGCTTTTTACCGTGAAGCTCGGCCTGTCAAACACCGAAGGGCAGCAGGCGGAGGGCTTTCACCAGAACAATGTGTACGGTACGCACCTGGTAGGCCCCGTGCTTGTGAAAAACCCGCATTTTATGGATTATATAGTAACCCTTATCTGTACGCGCAGGGACGAGGGCTTCCAGCTTACCCGCGCGGAATATAAATATGAGAGCAGGGCATACGATGTGACGCTCAGGGCGCTTACCGCCCGAATGGAAAAGAGCAATTGACCGGAGGAAGCATGGACAGAAATCAACTGCTGGAAATGACCGGCGAGGTGGAAGACGTAATCTTCCGCAATGAGGAAAACGGCTATACGGTACTGACAGTCGGCTGCGGCGGCGAAGAGGTCACCGCTGTCGGCATTTTGCCGCTTGTAAGCGCGGGGGAGGAGCTGCATTTAATCGGGCGCTTCAAAAGCCACGCAAATTACGGCGAGCAGTTTTCCGTGGAAGCCTACGAACGCTCCATGCCGTCGAGCGCGTCCGCTATTTTAAAATACCTTTCGTCAGGAGCGGTCAAAGGAATCGGCCCGGCGACTGCGCGGCGCTTAGTCGAAGCGTTTGGGGACCACACGCTCGAGGTCATGGAAAACGAGCCGGAGCGCTTGTCAAAAATAAAGGGGATTACCCCTGCGAAGGCGAAACAGATGAGCGCGGAGCTCCAGGAGGTTTACGGCATACGGGAGCTGATGGTGCAGCTGCAAAAATACGGCGTAACGCCGCAGGCGGCGGTGAAAATCTGGAAGCTTTACGGGCAGCGCGCAATCGATGTAATAGAAGAGAACCCATACATACTTTGTACGGAGGGCTTGGATATCCCGTTTGAACAGGCGGATGCCGTAGCGGCTGCGCAGGAGCGCCCGTTTGACGACCGGTGCCGCGTGCGCGCGGGCTTGCAGCATATCCTCGGCCACAACAGGCAAAACGGGCATACATGCCTGCCGAAGGACAAGCTTTCCGCTGCCTGCGTGAGCTTTTTATCCGTTACGCAGGAGCAGGCGGAGGAAGCGCTTGAGGAAATGCTCACCGACGGTACGCTTGTATGCGATACCTGCGGGGAACGCGAATTTATCTTTACGCCGCAGATGCACCGCTGCGAAACGTATATCGCCGCGCGTATGCTGATGCTGCTGCGCTTTCCCGCGCAGAAAATCGAGCATATTGAAGAAGAAATCGATTTGATTGAGCGCCAGGAGGGAATCGCCTACGCGCAGATGCAGAAGCTTGCCATCAGCGAGGCGCTCTCAGGCGGCCTGCTCATACTGACAGGCGGCCCTGGAACGGGAAAAACGACGACGCTCAACGCCATTATACAAATCCTCAAAAAGAACGGGGAAAAGGTGTTCCTTGCCGCTCCAACGGGAAGGGCCGCCCAGCGCATGTCGGAGGTAACCGGCTGCGAAGCGAAAACGCTCCACCGGCTGCTTGAGGTCATGTGGGACAGCCACGACCGCCCTGTTTTCCAGCGCAATGAAAAGAACCTGCTCAACTGCGACGCTTTGATTATCGACGAGCTTTCCATGGTTGATTCCCAGCTGTTCGACAGCGTCATGCGCGCGCTGCCGATGGGCTGCCGGCTGATACTCGTCGGCGACTGCGACCAGCTTCCGTCCGTCGGCGCGGGCAACGTGCTTGCTGATTTAATCGGCTCCGGAATCATGCCGGTCATCCAGCTGACGGAAATTTTCCGCCAGTCGATGAAAAGCCTGATTGTCACAAACGCGCACAGCATCGTGCGCGGCGAAATGCCGGTGCTCACAAGAAAGGACAACGACTTTTTCTTCCTGCGCTGTATGGGCAGGGATACGATTTCAAATACCATCGTTGAGCTGTGCAAAACGCGTTTGCCGAACACCTACGGCTATTCCCCGCTCAATGACATCCAGGTGCTTTCCCCCGGCAGGAAGGGCGTGCTCGGCTCAAACGAGCTCAACCAAAAGCTGCAGGCGGCGCTGAACCCGCCGTCCCCGCAGAAAAAGGAGCTTTCGGTCAACGGCCTGACCCTGCGCGAGGGGGATAAGGTCATGCAGGCGCGCAACAATTACGACATACTCTGGTCGCGCGACAACGGCGATAACGGCGACGGCGTATTTAACGGGGACGTCGGCGTACTTTCAGAAATTGGGCGCGGCGGGCAGACCATGAAGGTGCGCTTTGACGACAAGACCGCCGTTTATGATATGGACAGCGCGCTCGATTTGGAGCTCGCGTACGCGGCGACCGTCCATAAAAGCCAGGGCAATGAATTTAACGCCGTCGTGATGCCTATGTACCAGGGACCGGCGCAGCTTTACTACCGCAACCTGCTCTATACGGCGGTAACAAGGGCAAAAAAGCTTTTGATTCTCGTAGGAAACGAAGCGGTTGTCGAGCGGATGGTTCAAAATAACCGCCGGACGCTGCGCTATTCCGGCCTGAAATACTTTTTGCTGCGAGATTAACGAATTGTATTTTTTCTGTCTCTTATACACATCTCCGAGCCCACGAGACGCGTAGTAATCTCG